>Ga0136557_1000268_pt1 | contig 42126 bp, 37 predicted proteins | sample AntRauTorckE6832_FD_104796 | JGI IMG/M metagenome (GOLD analysis project Ga0136557, IMG submission 104796) | Saline lake microbial communities from Rauer Islands, Antarctica - Metagenome Torckler E6 #832 | ecosystem: Environmental > Aquatic > Non-marine Saline and Alkaline > Saline | place...
ACAATCAGTGATGAAATTATGATTCTATTCTTTTAACGAAGAGAGCTCCTCAAAAAAGGAGTTTCATATAAATTCAGGCTCATTGCCTTCTCGGGACATACCTCCTGGCAGCAGAAACAGGCAATACAGATTTCTTCATCCACCACCGGAATCTCCTCCCGCATGGTCAGTGCGGATACCGGACACTGCTCGATGCAGGCTTCACAGGCTGTACAGAGTTCAGGATCGGCACTGGGAGTGACCTGAGCCTTGCTGTTCATCAGCTGCTGAACCTCCTCATTGCCCATTATGGCCTCGCCGCCCAAAGGAGGCAGCTTAAAATCCTCCAGCACCCGCATCTCACCGTCTATTTGGACAGCGCCGGCATCAAAATCTCCCAGCCCCATTGCGTGTGCCTTTTGCAGGAATCGTAACCGTGACGGATCAAGGCCCATCATTCTGGCCACCACCCCATCCATGGCCACACCGTTGTCGGCGGCCAGGATAAGGCCGATTTCCCGTAGATCAGGTGACGCCGGGCCATTGCCCTCCATTCCCACCACCGCATCCATGATAAACAGATCAGGGACGCGCAGGGCAAACACCTCCGCCACCACATCATGAAAGCGCTGGGGGTTGCCTGCCAGCTTGTGCAGGCGGGCCTTCTGAGCTCCGGGGAGAATGCCGTAACTGTTTTTAACGGCACCGGTCATCACGGTCAGCCCATGGGTTTTGAATTTGGGGAGACTGATGACTATATCGGCAGCCATAATTTCTTCTGAAACCCCAACTTCCGCCATGAATTCAGGATTAAAAGGCAGCTGTCTGGGAGTGCCGCCAAGATTTCTATAATACCCCTTGGACGCCTCCATCAGGCCTGTCTGGCCAAAACTGTTCTCATTATCCCCGTAGTTGAACAGACCGGGATTATCACCAACAATCAACTCCGCCGGCGACATTTCCTCAACTTTATCAACCACGGCACGCAACAGCGCCGGATTGGTGACAATATGCTCATCGGCGGTGGATGTTCTCAGCACATTGGGCTTGATAACGACTTTTTTTCCGGCAATCTTCTGAGGGAACAACTCAAAGGCACGATCGACAGCTTCCCTGCAGGTTTCATAGGTTGCCGGATGTATCATAACACGGTGCATATGTCCTCCTCTGATTTATGGCTACCTTGAAAAATGAACATGTACCACTTACTATTGACGTAAATATACATTTAAAATATTTTAATAGATGCGCTGGTTGTCGAGCTCTTTTTTCATCGCCATAACCAGGCCGTTGCCTCACAATAATTTGGTTTCATACAATATTTAAAAAAGAGTTGGACATTCCATGAACACTATCTTCGTCTACGGCACTCTCAAGCGTGGCTTTCGCAACCACCTTCTTTTACACGACAGCGAATACCTTGGAGAAGCAACAACTGCTGAACGATATACAATGACGGTGGCAGACGGGATACCATTTGTCAATAGGAATGAGCAACTGAGTCATATACATGGCGAAGTGTATTCCGTTACAAAGAACACCTTCGACAAGCTGGATGAACTGGAAGAGCACCCTGTCAGGTACAAACGGGAAGAAGTCGAAATCCATCTCCACCAGGAAAAAGGGCGACCACTTCCCCTGACAGCCTGGATATACCTTAAGTCACAGAAGGGAACTGTCATTTCAACAGGAACGTTTACCAAAATGGAGGAATGTCTGGAACGAAGGTGAGCTTTCGACAAAATCTGCACCTCAAGACCTGATTCTACACCCAAGTATCTCCAGGTTTATGACAGGATTACCGCGCCAACTCATCTTTGACCGCCCTGGCCAGTGTTTCTATTGTGTAGGGCTTCCTGAAGAATTGGCCAGCTCCCATGGCCTTGACATCCAGGACATCGGTTGACTCGGAAAAGCCACTGATCTACACGCATATATTCCAAGCGATGAAGGCTGTGTACCTGTCATTTCCAAGCATTATGCGACCCTATATCAACGACACGAAAGGGAAAGTGATTATTCAGCAGATCCTGGCAGTAGAGTGTCAGCACCCTGCGGATGACGGCAAAGGCCAGTCCGTCCCAGGGAATTTCCTCCGGGGGAAAAAGCCTGACTTCGAGGCTTTCACTGCCGGCCTTGTAGCCGGGCTCAGCCAGCCTGGCACGGTACAAAAAATAGACCTGGTTGATAAAGGCGAGGTTAAGCAGCGAGTACGGCTCCATGTCCTCTAAAATGGCACATGCCTCTTCACGCGTTTCCCGCCTGGCACCTTGCTCAATGGTTTCCCCATTTTCCAGATACCCGGCGGGCAGTGTCCACTTACCATGACATGGTTCAATGGCGCGGCGACAGAGGAGGATTTTTCCGTCAACGACAGGAATCGCTCCAACCACCATTTTAGGATTTTCATAGTGGATTGTATTGCAGTTGTCACAGACATACCGTGGCCTGTCATCATCATCGGGGATTCGCCAGTGCATTTCAATGGAACAGTCGCTGCAGTATTTCATTTTGACAATTACTATGATGAGTTTTTTTGTTTGCCCCCAAAAGTCAACCCGGATGGGCACTCGTTAAACGCCTCTTCAGTGGCATATGTAACACAGGATCAGCACAAATTTGAAAATTTCAAAAAATCGTTATATTCTATGGTACAATCATTGGCATTATAGTAGAAAATACTTTGAAAAGCATGTAACTATTCAGCAGCACCCCATCTGCACGCAAGCAGCCCGAAAAACATAGGCAACTATAGTTTTCCAGTCTGCTTGCGCACATCTAGAGCACTGCTGAACAGTTACAGTTCATGGTAATCCGCTGGTTTTTAGCTCTTTGCTGAATAGTTACAAAAGCATTAACCAACGACCATCCAAAAACGGCTTCATCGTTATAGTCGACTGTTGTGATGCAACCATATTGGTGATCGAGAGAGAAATCTTTTGTAAGCCATCTCAAATTCAATTTCTATTCTACAAGATTATCAAGGAGAAAAGAGAATGTATAAAATACTTTATGGAATTATAGCATATTGCCTTATAATCGGCACATCAGCGCTCGCCGTTGAATTTTCCGCGGATACAGTCACTCAAGGGATGGGAGAGAACCGAGGTAAAATCTATTACAAAAATGACACAACTCACCGCTCCGAGGCAATGGGAATGATCCATATCACCAAAGATCCTTATGTCTACACGCTTGTCGAAAACACCAAAAAGTATACCGTCCAGAATCTCGATGAACTCCGCAAGCAAAACCCGATGGCCGATTATGGCAATATAGAAAAAATGATCACCAGGAACAATTTAAGAAAAATCGGCACAGAGGAACTACAGGGATACAAATGCGTCATTTATGAAGGTCAGATAGATATAGGCACGGAACATCCCCCTGTTCCAACTAAAATCTGGTACTCCAAGAAGCTTCAAATCCCGGTGAGACACGAAATGGAAATGGATCCCCCCATGGGAAAAATTGTCACACAGTTGGAAAACATTACACGAGAAAAGCTCGAATCCAGTCTTTTTGATATTCCTGCCGGATATGAACAAGTAAATTCCATGCAGGAAGCCATGGGAATGGGCAGTTTTCAAATGCCTTCCATGGGAAATCAGGAAAACGGCCAAGCGCCATCCGCTGAAGACATGGAACAGATGATGGAACAAATGCAGGATATGATGAAACAGATGCAGGAATAGAATGACGGGCACTACAATGAACGTCCTTCAGTTTATGGCATCGGATACTTTTGGCGGAGCGGAAAATGTTTTCATTGAGCTCTGCAATTCCCTGGCTGACCGTCATAGGGTAACGGCGTTGTTACTGCGCAATTGCAGTTTTCGTGATCGCTTTTCAGATCAAGTTGCCATCGTTGAGTTGCAATCCAACCCAACCCGTTATAATCCCTTTCTTCTCTTAGAAATTTTCAAACTCCTGAAAAAACTTCGACCGGATATCATTCACACCCATGCGGCCAAGGGCTCGGAACTCATTGCCGCTGTCAACAAATATTGTGGCTTTAACCATCTTGCCACCAAACATAATGACAGAAAAGGTCGGATTTTCAATTCTCTTCCCTGGGTCAGTACCGTCTCACAAAAAGGAAAACGCTCCATTATTGCACAATCTCGAGCAACGGTTCGAGTCATCAATATCGGTGTGGTCGAAGCAAGCATTCGCCCACGCAATTCAGCAGATATTTTCACCATGCTGGCTGTCGGCCGGCTTGATCCTATCAAGGGATTTGACGAATTAATACGGCAGGTTGCCACGCTGCAATTTCCCTACAAATTATTGATAGTGGGAGAAGGCCCTGCCCGCGGGGCCTTAGAAACATTGATTCCCCAACTCGAACTCAGCCGGCGTGTCGAACTTTTGGGCTTTCGACACGATGTTCCCCAGCTTATGTGCAATTCCGATATGGTGGTAATCTCCTCGCATAGTGAAGGAGGGCCGAAGGTTATGATAGAAGCCATGTATTATGCACCATTGCTCCTTTCAACTTCCGTTGGTAGTGTACCGGAAGTGCTTCCGCCCAAGTTCCAGTCATCACTTGAAGATTTTGGCGCAAATATAACCCGCCTCTACAATACCTACGAAGCATCGCTACACGAATTCAAGGCTATTTGCGATCAAAAAAAGGATGTGTTCTCTTTTCATGAGGTAGTGGATCAATACGAGCAATACTACAATCAGATTCTATCATCTTGATAACGAAAAGCCCGCGCCTTCACTGTGCTGCATATCCTGGCCTTCAGCCGGGCGATGACCTGCCGCCGGCTGTTTCAGCCATGCTGGTTAGACGCTGTCTGATTTTTTCAGTACCATGCTGCCCAGATCAACACCGAAAAAGTCCGCGACCCTGTCGCACTTGGCCCGTAAAAGAAAGAACATATTATCATGCACTTCATCACTGAGCGTTTCGAAATTCCCCTGTCCTTTGGATATTATCACATCCGCCCTGGCAAAAATCTCTTGAAATTGACGAGTTGTTTTAGAAAGTATTGTCCCGGGATATATGCTGCCGCTTGAAATAACCGAGGCCACCTGATCCATGCCGCTCGCCCGGGCATCGTCGAGCGTGACGTCATTGATCACCGGCTTTTCCCTGACAGCAAAGACGACTTCAACATTCTGGTATTCCTGGTGTATCTCGGTAATAAAAGCTTTGTCAAAAATATCCTCTCCCACATTGTCGGCAATATATAGTATACGCCGAGCTCTGCCGAGGCTGTGGGCTAATTCCGTAAAATCATAGTGGGCAAATTCCAGAGACTCAAGCTGTTCCAGTTCCTGCCGGACATCGAGCTTTTCATGGGACTGCACACCAAAATCGATAATATTGCCCAGCGCCGCACATTTTAATGCAACCTCAAGAGGGTTTGAAGATCGTTCAATCGTATGCTGCACCGAATTATAAAACTGCTGTGCCATCTGACGGGTCTGATGTTTTATCTCGGCATAGGGATCAAAAATTTCGCTGTCATGACAATAGTGGCGATGCACATATTCATACACCGCAACCACGACCTCATGGGGATACATTTCTGTAGTGATGCCGGCCATGGTATTTAAGGTGAAATGCATTACGTCTTTTTTCTGCTCATCCCAAAGCCCACAAAGCCCGACTGTACTGAGAATCTGCTTGAGCAAACAGGGATAGCATTCTATCGCTACTTTCATATCATATCCTTCGTTGTAGAGTTGCCGTAAAAAATAGCCAGTATACTCGAGTTCAGCGATTGGCGAAAATATAAAGCGGCCATGATGTCACAATGACCCGTATCGGACATAGAAGAGTCATTTTGACCCATCACGCCACATGCGGTATACTTTGATGAGAAGAGAGTCTTTTTCTCATCGAAGAGGTGTAAACGACAATGGCAAACAGTCCAATCAGGGTCATTATGACCCGACGGTGAGTATCAATAACACATAACACATTGGAATAAATTGTCTTTACGCTTAGGAACATAATGTGCAAGAGCGATGGTGATCTTGAGGACACCCTTTTCCCCTCCCTCTCAACGGAGTTTTTTTTATGGATGTAACCAAATTCGCCATACCCGAAATCATTTTCGGCAGAGGAAGCCTCAAACATGTCGGCCAATGTTCTCTAAGGCTCGGTGCCAAAAAGGTTTTTCTGGTCAGCGACTCCGGCATTGAAGAAGCCGGCTGGGTCCAACGGCTCATGGATATCCTTAAGAAGGAAGGCATTGAATGGGTGTATTACTCCGGTGTAACTTCCAATCCCAGGGATTATCAGGTTGAACTGGGGGCGGAATTTTATCTTAAAAACGATACCGACGTCATCATCGCCATTGGCGGCGGCAGCGCGCTTGATACCGCCAAGGCTATTGCCATAATCGCCAGTAACGGCGGGGCGATAAGAGACTACGAGGGCGCCAATCGGGTCCAGCGACCGCTACCGCCCATGGTGTTTATAACTACCACCGCCGGCAGCGGTTCGGACATTTCCCAGTTCTGCATCATTACCGATGTTGCACGCACCGTCAAGATGTCCATCATCACCCGCACCCTGGTGCCCAATATCTCCATCGTCGATCCCCTTATATTGCGAACCAAAACTGAGAAGCTGATCATCCAGTCCGCCGCCGACGCCCTGGCCCATGCCGTGGAAGCCTATGTCTCACGCATTGCCTCCCCATTCACGGAAATGCACTCACTCAAGGCCATCGATCTTATCCTGCGGTATCTGCCGGATGCTGTACAGACACGTTCTCTGGACTCCCTGGAACACCTCAGTGTCGCCGCTATTTCCGCCTCCATGGCCTTCAGCAATGCCGGACTAGGCGCTGAACATGCCCTTGCTCACTCGCTCGGTGGACACTTTGATATGCCCCACGGCAACGTCCATCCCATTCTGCTGCCCGCCGTGATGCGCTTTAATCTCCCCCATGCCACCGGAAAAATGGCCACAATCGGGCAGGTGATTCTGAACAGACGACTTGGGTCCGACCAGGAAACAGCGAAGGGCGGTATCCAAAGGCTTGAAGAATTCTTCGCCTCCTTTCATGTTGCCCATAAACTTCATCAGGAAATAGAGGAAGACCAAAAGAGCGCCCTCGAGCAGATCTGCAACATGGCGGTGAACGACGCCTGCAATCTGACCAACCCCCGTCCGGCATCCTCGCGGGAGCTGCTGGAAATCTGCCGGGAGGTGTGGTGATGAAACCGGTAACAACCCTTGAAGACCTCATCGGCATTGGGCACACCAAACTCGGCTTTTATCAGGAGCTGCAGCAGAAGGTAAAACAGTTAAAGGAGTCGAACCGGGAGCTTGACAAAAAGCGTAAACAGGTGCAGGCGGTATTGGACGGCATTACCGATCTTATGGCGGTGCTCTCGGATGACGGTAAAATACAGCGTGTCAACCATATCTTTCACAAATGGTTTCCACAGATGGACCCGCTTGGCAAATCCTGCCATCAGATGCTCTGCGGCAGGGACGCTCTCTGCGAAAATTGCCCCGTTGAACGCTCTTTGCAAACAGACGATATCGTCAAGGAACTCTGCATCAACAAAGTCGATGGCAAATACAGGCATTTTCGGGTGATTGCCTCTCCGCTCAAATCCGGTTTGACCGGCGAACGCCAGATCCTGCTCTCCATGCGGGATGTTACCCTGGAAAAGGAGTTTCAGGCCCAGTTCTACCAGGCGGAAAAAATGGCCACCATTGGTGTTCTGGCAGCCGGCGTCGCCCATGAAATCAACAACCCCCTAGCCGGAATCAGCGGTTTCGCCGAAGGCTTACAACGCCGTATCGGCCGTATTCGTGGCCATGTCGACCAGGACATTGTCGAGGACTTCGAGGAATACACCCAGACCATCATCAACGAGTGCATACGCTGCCGCGACATTGTCCAAACCCTGCTGACCTTCAGCAGGCCGGTGGCATCAAACCTCATCCCCGTCAACATCAACAACTGCGTCCAGGATACCCTCTTCATTCTCAAACATCATTTCAAAGAACACCACAATGTTGTTATCAAACCGGAACTGGTAGATGAACTCCCGATGATCATGGGAGATGAGTCGCAGCTCAAACAGGTTATCATCAATCTTATCACCAATGCCTTCGATGCCACGGGAGATGACGGGATGATAAAGATTCAAACGACCACCACGGAGGATGGCGGTATCGCCTTGATCGTGGAGGATTCGGGCTGCGGCATTCCCCTGGAGTTGCAGGAAAAACTCTTTGAACCGTTTTTCACCACCAAACCGGCCGGTAAAGGCAGCATCGGCATCGGTCTTTCAACCTGCTTTACCATTGTCAACAACCATGGCGGCAAGATCTCGGTCACCAGTGATGAAGGCCGGGGTTCCACCTTTCGCGTAACGCTTCCCGGAATAGAACAATGACCGACAACAAACGCTACCCCGTTCTCGTCATCGATGACGAAAAAACCATCCGCCGTCTGCTGACCAAGGAGCTCGCAGGTGACAACCGGGAAATCCTGGCGGCGGCAAACGGAAAAGAAGCCATGTCCATGATCAGGGCCAACTGGTTTGATGTCATCATCATGGACCTTTTACTGCCCGATACCACCAATCTTGATCTGTTGATCAGAGTGAAAGAGACGGTGCCCCATGTGGAAATCATTATGATCACCGGTCACGGCGACATCGACACCGCCGTCGAAGCCATGAAACTCGGCGCCTATGACTTCATCCGTAAACCGTTCAACCTGGACCGGCTCGATCTCATGGTGGACAAAGCCCACCAGCGCGTCCAGCTGCAACGAGAAAACGATATCCTGCGCCATCGCAGCAATGACCAGGAGAAAGAGATCAAATTTATAGGCAAGTCTCAGGCGGTCCGTGATATCAAATTTCTGGCCGACAAGGTCGCTCCGGCAGAGATCCCTGTTCTTATCACCGGCGAGTCAGGCTCCGGTAAGGATGTGGTCGCCAGGCTGATCCATGAACGTTCCTCCTGCTCGGCCAACCAAATGATAATCAAAAATTGCGCCACCCTGCAAAAGGAGCTGGCTAGGAGTGAACTCTTCGGCCATGTCAAGGGGGCCTTTACAGGTGGCACGGAAAACAGGGATGGGCTCTTGTCCTTTGCCCACGACTCCACCCTGTTTCTCGATGAAATCGGCGATCTGCCCATGGATGTCCAGGCATCGCTGCTGCGTGCCCTGGAAACCCAGACCTATCGACGGGTTGGCGAAAAGGAGGAACGCCACGTCAATATCCGCTTTATATTCGCCACCAACAAGAATCTGGGCCATGAGGTCGTTGCTGGCCGGTTTAACGAGGCCCTGTATCACCGCATCAACGCCTTTCATATTGAGATGCCGCCCATCCATGAACGCAAGGAGGACCTGCCGCTGCTGGTAGATTACTTTTTGACCACTCTGCACCCGGATAAAACACCCTGCCGCATCGTCAACAGCGCCATGGAATGCATGATGCGCTATTCCTGGCCCGGTAATGTGCGGGAGCTGCGCAACGTCATTGAGCGCTCCATTATTCTTGCGGAAAACAACATTATTACCGAACGTTGCCTGCCAAATGAGATCGCCATGAGTCCGGCAAGCAACGAGGCTGGCCTCACCCTGGAGGATATCGAAAAAAAGCACATTCTCAAAATGCTCGACTTTTTCAGCGGAAACCGCCAGAAAACTGCCGAGGCCCTTGGAATAGGCCGCAAGACATTGTATAGGAAACTGGCGAGCTATTCAGCACAGTGAGCATACAGCAAATCATACTGTAGAATCCCTGGTGCTTTGGGAACACGTACCTCCAGGGAAACGCTTGTAAATACCGATCAATTATGGCAGGATAGAGTTCGTATTCGGCCTGACAATACTTTCGACAGTACTTCTCGAATCGGCAACGTGTCAGTTCAAAGTGCGTAACTCATCCATCGCAGGACCAACGTAACTGCTCACAGGATGCGTGATCAACACCAATGAGTTATCTCCGCAATCAACTCCTTTTTTTTATGATTTATATTCTGGCTGTTTCCGATGAAAACGAATTGCATGACAACCCTGTTGATTTACCCCGGGTTGACATCCTTCTCTCCTGTGGCGATTTATCACCTCATTATCTTGGCTTCTTGTCTGACAAATATTTGCCGTCGGCCCGCATTATGGTCCATGGCAATCATGACCAACAGTACTTCGACGTTAACGAACAACCGGTGAACCTGGGATATTCAGAAAAATTCAATGGTATGTTCACCATTGTCCAAGGTGTTTGCGTCCTTTCCAGGGATGAGTACCCGTTTCTTGACGATGATCTGAGTATTGGCGGCTTCAGTGGCATCTCAGCCCATGGTGCTCCGCCCTTTTATTATACTGATTATTCACTGTTCAAATTTAAAACTGCTCTCTTTTTGAAGAAGCATTTTTCTGCTTTCTGCGGAGTGGATATATTGTTGACTCATGCTCCACCGGACTTGGGTCTGATCAAGTATAATGTTGGAGACCATAAACCTTCGCCTAAAATTGCGGGGCTTAAAAAATACCTTGACCCCAAACTTTGGCTTTACGGCCACATCCATAGGAGATATACTGAGACAGCTCTCGATTTTTTGGTTGATAACGGGGATCCTCTGAACTTGATTAATGCATGTCCCTATCGGTATTTTTCCTTTGATCAACACAAAGGACGTGTAAAATTCCTGGATATTCCGCAATAATGCTCTTCTCTGCTTTTCTCCTTGCGAATTGATCCTTATATTTCACGCTAGTAAGATAAATGACGTATTGAGTTTCTGTGCCTGTGAATAACTATGTACAATATTGAAGATCGAAATGTCCCCAGAGATGCATATAATCAGGCAAGAAACAGAGCCAGGCTCGAGGTCTTCGTCAACAATGTCCTCCACAGAAACGGTTGGGTTGCTACCCTGGAAAAGACGCTTGAGCCCTACTCCTATGAGTTCATAAAGAAACCATATCTGGCCAGCTATATCCGACCACAGCAGGTGATCGGGACCCTCAGCATTGACCGCCGCTGCTGCTTTTCCAAAAGCTTCCTGCCTCTTCCGCATTTTGCCATGGGAGATTTCGGTTACAAATGGATGAATGTCCTGCGGGACGTCCACAAATGGCTCGACTACCCAATTGACTGCTACGAGTTCATGCATCGATATTATGTTAAGGAAGGCAACAAACGGGTAAGTGTTTCAAGGTATCTCCAGTTTCCAGGGATGAAGGCCAATGTCACCCGCATCATTCCGCTCAATGCTGAGCGTGAAGATGTACGGTGCTACCATGAATTTCTCATTTTTGAGCGGGAAACCGGTATTAGCTCCTTATGGTTTTCCTATGAAGGGGCCTTTGCCCGACTGACAGCTCTTATGAAATACCACGACATCAACCAGCATGAATTGTTGACTGTTATTCTCCCTCCCTACATCCGCATGACCGGAAACTATTTCGGGCCCCATGATGCGGTCATCGACTACCTGGCCGGATATCCCGGCAAAAATGCCGGCACGAAATCTCAGACGGAAGCTTTACGGCGAGCTGTCAAAAATAAAAAGCATAAGCAACTATTCAGTAAAGAACGGAAAACCAGCAGTTTACCCTGAACTGTAACTATTCAGAGGTAAGACTCTGGTGCCCCAGATATGCTGCTGTAGAGTTACAAATACCGGGGGTAGTTACATTACGTCGCTTCCCCCCATATCAGTAGTTACGAAAAAAGTCTATTAATGCTTTTCTATACGCATTCCGCAACATGTCATTATGACCCATTGACCGTAACTCACGGATCAAACTGACCCATAGCCGCTAAACTCCGACTCATACCGGCATTGCAGCTCCCCGATATATACCTGAATCCTTCATCCGGGCACACCGTCCATTCCCAATGACCACTCCTGCCCCGCTCTCTCTTAGCGACAAATCATGTAACATTTTGTTATTTAACGTTATTCAATTATGGCACAGGGCTTGCTATAGAAAAGGTGTGCATGCCTTGGATCCAAGTTAAATGCAATCTGTTCATAAACAACCAACTCAACAAAAGGAAGGTGCTCTCATGGCTATACGAGAAGAAGTATTCGGTTTTTTCATTCCAAGCGTTACGTTAATCGGTATTGGTGCAGCAAAGGAAATACCAGCGAAGATATCAGCACTTGGTGGCACTAAACCACTGGTTGTTACCGACAAGGGGATAACCGGTGCTGGCATAACGAAGCAGATTACTGATCTGCTTGATGGTGCCGGCATGAAATATGTCGTCTATGATGAAACGATCCCAAATCCCACGGACAAGAATGTCCACGATGGTGTCGAGGTGTACAATAAGGAAAAATGCGACAGCCTGATCACCTTGGGCGGCGGCAGCGCTCATGATTGTGGCAAGGGAATCGGTCTGGTGGTTGCCAATGGCGGTAAAATCCAAGATTTCGAGGGCGTGGATCAATCCACCAACCCCATGCCTCCCTATATTGCAGTGAATACCACAGCCGGAACCGCCTCGGAAATGACCCGCTTCTGTATCATCACCGATACCTCGCGCAAGGTAAAAATGGCCATCGTCGACTGGCGCGTCACTCCCGGTGTTGCCCTTGATGACCCCATGCTGATGATGGGTATGCCACCGGCCCTGACTGCCGCCACCGGCATGGACGCTCTGACCCATGCGGTCGAGGCCTATGTATCCATCGCCGCAACACCGATGACTGACTCCGCCGCGGAAAAGGCAATTGAACTTATCGCCAAGCACCTGCGCCCCGCCGTGGCAAACGGCAGCGATATCAATGCCCGTGAAGGCATGTGCTATGCCCAGTACCTTGCCGGGATGGCCTTCAACAACGCCAGCCTTGGGCATGTCCATGCCATGGCGCATCAACTCGGCGGGTTCTATGACCTCCCCCACGGCGAATGTAATGCCATTCTGCTGCCCCATGTCAGCGCCTTTAACCTCATCGGCAAAATGGAGCGATTCGTCAAGATAGCCGAACTCATGGGCGAAAATACCACCGGCCTTTCTCCTCGCGATGCAGCTGAACTCGCCATTAAGGCCATTAAAAAACTGTCGACGGATATCGGGATCCCGGATGGCCTGATTGAACTTGGCAAGCGCTACGGTAAAGAAGTCAAAGCAGAAGACATTCCCACCATGCGTGCCAACGCCCAGAAAGATGCCTGCGGCGCTACCAACCCGAGACTTCCAAAAGATACGGACGTTGAAGCTATTTATACCGCAGCTCTGTAAATACGCGTCACGATGGGTTTCAACAGTACTGGTGTCTATTGCCAGAGCCGCAAACACACAAGGGGCACAGGATTTTCCTGTACCCTTTGTGGTCTATGGGGCCTTTGTCCCGGCACTGGAAAACAATTAATACCGCCAAATACCACCAATTATCAAGCGTTTCCACCAAAAGGAGAGCAACATGGCAGATAAAATATTCCGTATTAACATGAGCAGTCTTACCACGGCCATTGAAGATGTCCCGGAAGACTGGGCCGGTCACGGGGGCCGAGGACTGACCTCCACCATTGTGGCCACCGAAGTTGACCCGACCTGTCACCCTCTTGGTCCGAACAACAAGCTTGTCATTGCCCCCGGCCTGCTCTCCGGCACCCCCGCTGCCAACTCAGGCCGTCTCTCGGTTGGGGCAAAAAGCCCTCTGACCGGCACCATCAAGGAGGCCAATGCCGGTGGTACCGCCGCCCAGCTGCTGGCACGCTGCGGCTGCAAGGCCCTGATCATTGAAGGTCAGCCCCGGGATAATGGCTGGTACAGTATATCACTTTCCCCCAGTGGCATTACCATTGAGCCCGAATACGCGCTGGTTGGCAAAGGAAATTTTACCACTGTGGAATCACTGGAAAAACGATTTGACGGTAAACGTGGCATTATTACCATCGGCCCGGCGGGAGAAATGAAGATGGCGGCGGCCAACATTTCCGTAAAAGATCCCGACGGCAAGCTGCGTTCTGCAGGCCGCGGCGGTCTCGGCGCGGTCATGGGATCCAAGAAAGTTAAATTCATCGCCTTTGCCCCCCAGGACGGCAAAGTAGAAATCTCCGCCCCGGATGCTTTCAAAGCAGCCAACAAGGCCTTCGCCAAAGCCTTGACCAGTCATCCCATCAGCCAGGGGCTGGGCCAGTACGGCACCAATGTTCTTGTCAATATCATCAATGAATCCGGGGGGCTGCCCACAAAAAACTTCACTCTCGGCCAGTTTGAAGGCCATGAGAAAATCTCCGGGGAGGCGATGTACGACATCATCCAGGCGCGTGGCGGCAAGCCCAAACACGGCTGCCATCCCGGATGCGTGATCCAGTGCTCCCAGATCTACAATGATGCCGACAAACACTACAAAACTTCCGGCTTTGAATACGAATCCATCTGGGCCATGGGGGCTGACTGCTGTGTCGAAGACCTCGATGCCATTGCCGAGGCCGACAGCCTTATGGATGACCTGGGACTCGACTCCATTGAAACCTCTGTGGCCATGGGTGTTGCCATGGAAGCCGGCGTACTGCAGTTTGGCGATGGCGAAGGGATGTGCCGCATTCTTCGCGATGACGTCGCGCAAGGCACCGGTCTTGGCCGGATCATCGGTGGAGGTGCCGGTCTGGTGGGCAAATCCTTTGGTGTCACCCGGGTACCGGTGGTCAAAAACCAGGCGATCCCGGCCTACGACCCGCGCGCCATTAAAGGTATAGGAATAACCTATGCCACTTCCACCATGGGGGCCGATCATACCATGGGCTATTCCATTGCTACAAATATCCTCAATGTCGGCGGCTCGGTCGACCCACTATCCAAAGAGGGCCAGGTGGAACTCTCCAGAAACCTGCAGATTGCCACCGCCGCCATTGATTCCACCGGCATGTGCCTTTTCATCGCCTTTGCCGCACTCGACGACGAAGCCTGCCTGCCGGCCCTCATTGATCTGATCAACGCCCGCTTCGGTCTCAGCCTGACCGGCGACGACGTTGTCAACCTGGGCAAATATATCCTTAAAACGGAAAAAGCCTTCAACGAAAAGGCCGGATTCACCAGGGAGGACGACCGCCTTCCTGAGTTTTTCCACACCGAATCATTGCCGCCGCATAATGTTGTCTGGGATTACCAGGGTGAGGAAATCGACAGCTTCTGGGATTTTTAGACCAGAGCTAAAACGTCATTTCAATATCGGAGCTCGGCTTGAAGTGCAACGGACAAGGAGTCTTAAAGACGTATGCCACGCTCCCTGAGTTCCTCCATGGAAATTTCATAACGGTCAAGCAGCCGCATGATTTTATTACGTGGGGGGATGTTTGAGATAAAGAGCAGCAGAATAAGGGCCAGGAAAAAAACTTTACTGACAAACGCGCCATTTATATAGGAGGTATAGGCAAGAGGGAAAAAGGCCACGCCCATGTAGAGCATCCTTTCATAGGCGGTTTTGAGCAATAGAGTAAGCTCATGAAAACCTTCTTCATCAATGCCTGGAAAATCGTCCAAGGTAAAATGACTCACCATTTTACGCCGGCTCTGGAAGAGATAGACTATCGCCAGGCCAACGAGAAGGTATACAAGAGCAGTGATCGAATGAGTCATAGGGTAACGTGTTACTTTTTTTCATTTTGATTACTACCAAAACTCAGCTGATTGATCCAGTGTTTCGAGCTGAGCTTTATTGGTAATCAGCGTTTTCAGAGAGTGCAGAGACCGGCGCCTGCAACGAACGCAGGCGCCTTGGCTCTGCCATCCATCCATATTACTGGACAGCCATACCCGCCATATTGGGAATTTCCATTCCGCTATGGAAGAGATAAGCAACCAATATCGCGACCGGAATGATAAAGAAAACAAGGGATACAAAGTATACCCAGACCATTTTCCCAAACTGGGCTTCGGCCAGTTTCTTAAAGTCTGTTATAATACCCAGACTCATGAATGTCAGCATGAAAAAAAGCTTCCGCATACCTTTTTCGACGGATACAGCTCCCGCTTTAGCTGACTGAAGAACCGATATTCCATCCCCCGCACCGGCCTGGCCTGGCCCGAAAAAGATACCGAGGTAAACAAACCAGGCAAGGAAGTATCCGAGGACGAATTTGGGGAAACGGAACCAGACTTCGGAAAACGGCACCCGATCCCCTTCATGTTTTTCTATCTTATACACCCAGACCATTGCAAGAATAAAAGCCCATAGACCAATAAACATATCGATCCAGATCTTGGTCATAACGGCGCTGGTGGTTATAACGCCTTCCATCCAGACAATTTCGCCTCCGCTGTCTTTGGCTACCTTAGTACGCATGAACTCATCGAGCAATTCACCCGCCGCAGCATCTGCGCCATCTGTTTTCACAGCCATACCCATGGCGGAACCGGCAACGATGGGATCATCCGTCCCCGGCCAGACATGTGTAAATACACCAGGCAGAATAACCAGCTCAATAACCGCATAGACAACAACAAGGGCGGAAACCATAATGGAAACCACCGGCTTGGCACGAACGGCGCCACCGGTTGCAACAGCAGCGGAAACACCGCAGATGGAGATGGCAGAGCCCAGAACAGCGGCTGTCTTACGGGGCAGATTAAAAAGACGGCGGGAGATGATATAGACACCCGGCCAGAAAATCAGATAGGCCACGATGGTTGCCGCAGCACCTGCAACAAAAAGCTCAAAGGTAAAATGGGCCATCTGCTGGCCGATTTCACTGCCTTGATCACCACCTATTTTGGAGCCTGTGAGAACTGCCTTTATCGGGAGATACCCGACCTTAACACCCAGAAAGACAATGGCTGTCTTGATATACCACTCCGGTTTTGCCGCAGTGCTGAGAAATTTGGCCAGCGGCTTGAAAAAGTTACCGATGATGAGTCCCACCAGCAGTGCCAGAATGAACGATGCACCACCGCCAAGAGAAAGGGTGAACATATCCAGCCCGCTTTTTTTCAAATCAACGGCAGAGGCGGAAAAGAAGGCATGATGCCCGATAAACCACACCAGATAGGTGAGAAAGAAAATAATGGTCCAGCCCTGAAAGAACCTTTTCATATCCCACTTCTGAAAATAGGCACCGGTACAGGTTGCCACTGTAAATATCACATATGTGACGAGGATGGAACCAATCGGCCCCAGAGCGCCATACATCTCCTTTGCGGTATTGCTGTATTTTCCACCAAGGGCGTAAAAGGCACTGCCCGGTGTAACTATCTTACCCCCGGCACCTTCGGGCATCATCATAATCCATTTCTTCGGATAAGCTATCCACCCCACCAGATCTACACCAAAGATGGTGAGCAGCCCCAGACCGAAGAACGCCAGCCCAAGCCAGACGGCCCACCAGTCTTCCGTTGTTGCCATGCCTGAATACCAGGCGCGTTGTTGCTTTGCCATACATCCCTCCTTTTCTTAATGTCGCAGCGGCAACTCAAGGTGCCGGTTAAAATAATGGTTCATAAACGGTCTCATCCACTCGGGAATCATCTCATCATTACTTGTCATAATCACATCGATACGCTTATCTTTTGCAAGACGAGGCTGCAGCGCGGTTTCAAGCTGTCTGTCAATATCATCAAGCTCCTTGGCCGCTATCCTCAGATCACCGCCGGAAACAATCCAATCCTGGCCATCATGATCAAGCATCATCTCGATGGTTGGTACATTTTTGATTTTTCGTGACTTACGGGTAAACATCAATCACCCCTCTTAATGAAAAATTGAGGTCGGCACCAAAATAAGACCAATGATCAGGGCGATACCCGCAGCGACAAACGAATACAAACAAAGTTTCGTCTCAATCGGTTCCCACGGTTCCGCACCTTCAAGAACACTACTGGCATCCATGTCAGCTGACAAAGATCCATCTTCAGCGGCTTTTTTGATTTCCGCTTCGCTCATTGTTTTTCTAGTCATGTAATCCTCCTTTAATGTAAATGAATCCATCCTAAAAACTTAATTTCGCATTAAGAAAGCAAATTACATGCCACAGTGATACTACCTCGCAACACTCCTCTTATATTATTGTATTTATGTAATATTTTTTATTCACAGCGCCAAGCTGCCGTACACTGAAGAATAAAAAGAAAGGGGAGAGTGCTTCTTATTGTTTGCACATCATTCTGCACAACTGTATAGTCCAGGATGCAGATGACCTAGACTTATACACTCACAACAGGATACTATGCTGCGACATTTACGAAAATTCATTCCAAAGGAAAGACGGAGCCTGCAGACCAGGTTCCAAGTCGGTCTGGCCATTATTCTTTTCATCTACTGTCTTACAGCGGTCTTTGCCGTCTATTCGCTGCAGCGCAATATGCTCGAGCGCGAAGCACTTCGTCAAACACAGGTGGTAATGGATGCTATTGGAGCAACCCGAGCCTATGTCCGTGAAGTCCTCAGACCGCGTATGTTCGAGATTCTCCCTCCTGAGAGATTTGTTATTGAAGCCATGTCGTCCTCCTATATCAGCCGGGTGACCATGGAAAATTTCAATGAGAAATTGCCGGAATTCAATTATCGCCGGGTCGCCCGTAACGCCAGAAATCCTGATTTCACTCCGAATAGCCGGGAAAAAGAAATGATCGACTTTTTCCAAAACAATAAAGAGACTACGGCATGGTCCGGCATTATCCGTACCCCAATTGGCCGGCGCTTTATACAATCTCAACCGGTGGTCTTCAACGATTCCTGCATGCGCTGTCATGGCAAAGCAGAGGATGCACCCGCGGACATACTTGCCCGTTATGGCGATAGCCGCGGCTTCCAGCACCAATCCGGCCGGATAGGCGGCCTGGTTTCCGTCTCCATCCCTCTTGACTCAAACCTCTCCGGCATCCAGACCTCGGCTTTGTGGATACTTCTGGGGATTCTCGGCTCCAGCCTGATCCTCTACATTTTCATCCGCCTCTTTTTCCAGCAACTGGTTGTCAGCAATCTGCAGTCGCTTGTCAGCCTGTTTCGTGAGTCGGTAGGCGACGGTGACGAGGCACAGCTCTATCAGGATATAGCCTCAAAGGATGAGCTGCGGGAACTCTATAAAGGAACCCGCCTCTTGGCCCAGCACGTGCGACGCTCCAGAGACCAGTTACGGCAGCACGCCTCCAGGCTTGAGCAAATGGTCGCCCACAGAACCGAGGCCCTGGAACGCTCCCACGATCAACTCAGCCAACAGATGCGCCAGCGCAACCGTGAGCTGCATCTTTTCACCTCGATTTCCGAGCTTACATCACGGGAGGAATCACTCACCGTCATACTGCGAAAAGTTCTCGAAAATGCAGGAGACATGCTTCCCGGAGAGGATGTGGCAATCTATCTGCGTACGGCAGACGGCAACCTCGAGCTGTGTTCCTCCCGTTCAACAACACCAATGGCCGAATTCCTTGAACTCTCAAATACAACCCATTGCTCCCGCGAGGAAGAGATGGGCACCACCGGCCAGGCCTGTAATCACATACGTATAATTGATGAGCATGAAAGCAGCGTTGCCATCCCCCTGTGCTGTCGCAACAGGGACCTGGGTGTCATGCTGATCACCGGCCTGCATCATGACAGCCTGAGCGAACCGGTGAAGGATCTGCTGCTCTCCATTGGCAATCAGATAGGCATCGCTGTTGAGAGTATCCAGAATACCACCGCCCTGCGCAATTCCGAAAAACTACTCCAGTCAGTATTTAACGGCATCAGCGACCCTCTTGTTTTGCTGGACAACAGCGGTTTACTCAAAATGGTCAACGAGGCCTTTCTCCGCTTTCATAACCTGGAACGCAACCATGTATTGGGTCGACATCTCCGCGATGTCGTCGGACGGGAAAACTGCTTCATCGACACCGCCGCCAACAATTCCAATGCCGCCATCACCTCACCGCAGAGCCGAATGGTCACCACCGAAGACGGTTTCTCTTTTGACGTTCTGCTCTATCCGGTTATCGAGCAAAACGGCAGCGTAGGTTCCATCATTTGCCTTGCACGGGATGTCACTGCCACCAAAGAGGTGGAAAGAAAAATGCGGCAGACCGAAAAGCTCGCCGCAATCGGCCAATTAGCAGCGGGAGTAGCCCATGAAATCAACAATCCGCTTTCCATTATTCTGTGCCACACCGACATCGTCAAAAATGAATACTCGGTAACCGAAGAACTCAAAGAGGATATCGAAACCATCGAACGTCATGCCCTGAACTGCCGTTCCACGGTCTCTGATCTGCTCAACTTTGCCCGTACCAAGGACAGTGCCCCTTCGATGCAACTGAGAGCAGTCAATGATGATATTCGTTTGGTTGTCAGCATGGTGGAAATCCAGTTTGCCAAACAACAGATTGAAATAGTGACGGATCTCGACAAAGGTGAACCGCAATGTTTCATGGATTACGACCGCATTCAGCAGGTTCTCATCAATCTCCTGATGAACAGTGCCCAGGCCATCGATACAAGCGGCACTATCCGCGTCAGCTCGCAGGCAACAGGAGAAGTTTTACGCATAACCATTGAAGATGACGGCCCGGGGATTCCTCTAGAGCTCAAAGACAAAATCTTTGATCCCTTTTTCACCACAAAAGAACAGACAGAAGGCACTGGTTTGGGGCTGTCCGTCAGCTTCGGCATTATTGCCGACCATGGCGGCGATATCTCTGTTGCAAGCAAACCGGGCAAGACTACCTTTACAATCAACCTGCCACTCACCGGGCATGCGGCCGACAATACACACAAGGATGTATCATGAAACTCTCCACCATTACCGAGGCCACCGTCCTCTTGATTGACGACGAGGCCGACCTGCTCAAAGGAATGACGCGATCGCTGAGCCGGCGTCTTGAGGGCGTCACATTCAAAACCGCCTGCGGCGGCCTTCAGGGAATTGAATACTGTCAACACAATCACTGCGATGTGGTGTTACTCGATATCCAGATGAACGATATCAACGGTATGAAAGTATTGGAGCACATCCAGGCAATGGACAGCGCCCCAACCGTCATTATGATGACCGCCTACGGTTCCATAGAGCTCGCTGTAGAGGCCATGCACAAAGGCGCCTGGGACTTTGTCACTAAACCCATAAACCTCGACAACCTGGCCCGCTTGCTGGCCAAGGCAATCGAGCGCAGCAGGCTTATTCAAGACAACCAGGAGCTGGTACAACAACTGCAGAAAAGCGGAACCCCTATAGGATTTATTGGTGATTCCAAGGTAATGCGCCAACTGCGCAATACCATAGAGACAATCGCCGCCTCCGATTATACGGTGCTGATCCGGGGGGAATCCGGTACCGGCAAGGAGATAGCCGCCCATATGGTCCACACCATGAGCTCCCGCACAAACAAGCCCTTTATTATGGTCAACTGCCCGGCTATTCCCGAACACCTCCTTGAGTCCGAACTGTTCGGTCATCGCAAAGGGGCCTTTACAGGTGCGGATAACGACCACGACGGCATGTTCGTTCAAGCCGAAGGAGGCACCATCTGCCTTGATGAGATTGGCGATATTCCCGTGGCAACCCAGACCAAGCTTCTGCGGGTTCTGCAGAACAAGGAGGTACATGTGCTCGGCAGCGGAGCTACCCAGGCGGTCGATGTCCGGATCGTCGCCTCCACCAACCAGAATCTTGAAGAAAAAATCAAGGACGGCTCATTTCGCCAGGACCTCTTCTACCGCCTTAATGTGGTAACCATTGAAACACCTCGTCTGGAGAGCATACGCGAAGACATCCCCCTGCTTGCCGAGAGCTTCCTCCAACAGACCTGCGTCGAACTGCAGTGCGGGGTGAAGACGCTTTCCATGCCGGCCCTTGAAGAACTCAGCCGCCGTTCATGGCCGGGCAATGCGCGCCAGCTGCAGAACATGATACGCCGTGCCGCCATTTTCTCCAAAGGTGAAACCATCGGCCCACAGAACTTTATGACTTCCGACACTGCAAACCAGGAAGAGGACGAAAATGGACGGCCACTCCAGCTGCCACCGGAAGGACCATATAAAATGGTGAAGGAGGCGCATATCGATACCTTTACCAAACGATATGTCACCGGTATTCTGGAGAAAACAGAAGGAAATATTTCGGAAGCGGCACGACAGGCCGGCCTGACCAGGGCGGCACTGCAGAAAATGATGAAACGTCAGGGGATTTCCGGGGAGCAGTTCAGGAGGTAAACCCCTTCTCTATTGCCAGGCGAAATAGGGTTGCTCGTAATGCGACACCCTGGTGGCGCGGCCTTCCAGGGCCACCTCGCGGAACTGATAGAGTATAGCGCCGGTGGGACTGGCTATCCAGCTTCTGCCGACCGGCATAAGCAGGACCGGTTCACGGCTTTCCGGAATAGCCTCCAGCAACGGGGCGTCCTGCCGCATAAACTCGGTCAGCGGAATGCGGTGGATGGAGGCGACTTCCGTGCGGTTGGGCGTTAGTTCCACCTCCTCGCCTCCCCAGATTACAACCGGAGTGATTATAAAACCGGATCGGGTGATAAAGTCATCGAGCCGGCCGAGTATTGCATCATTGTGCAGATGGATGCCGACCTCCTCACTAAGCTCGCGCAAAGCAGTCTGCTCAGCTGTTTCGCCGGCATCCATACTTCCCCCCGGCAGAGCCCACTGCCCCGCATGATTCTGCAGGCCGGCCGATCGTTTCGTCAGGATCAAGGCAGCTTCACAGGACAGGGGCGATGCCGAGGCATAGCGGGGAGATTCATCACCGACAGCAACAATGACCAGCGCCACTGCAGCAGCCCTGGCAATGCCACCGTCATGGGATTCAACGCGAAAGTCGCGTAGATTTGCCAGAACATGACTGCGCAGCTGATAATCACAACGACAACTTTGCCGGTCCCAGATGGTAAAACCCACCGCCGTCACCCCATTTCCTGCAATATTTTCTTCACCGTTGTGCCATCGGCACTGGAGCCGAAATGGGCCATTATAGGGCGCATGGCCTGCATCGTATTGGCAAAATCGCTGAAATCTATGTTGGCTTCTATCCAGGAACGAATGTCCTCTTCGGTGGCCTGACGCGGCAAATAGCCCTCGAGGATGGTGATATACTCGGAATCCTCCTGCTTCGATACCTCAAGCAGCTCCCGTTCCGACTTGATAAGTTTTTTGATTATGGCAACGACCTTGTTATCGCTGAGCTCTTTTTCAGGCTGCCGCTGAAACTCGCCCTTGAGAATTCGTATCGCCCCTGATCTGGCTTTATCCCTTGCCTTTATGGCATCTTTTAACTGTGATTCTATTTCTTGCTGTAGTCCCATTGTGTCCTCGTATATATTTCTATTACTATTAGTAACTAATTATGGGGAGGCGACGTAATTTAACGAACCCCGGCATTTGTAACTGCTTGCAGGGTGCCGGAGATTCTCGCAAGCAGACTGGTGAAGCGTATTGGTCATACGTAAGCCAGGCTGATCGCGGGAAGATCTGGTGCCCTGTGAGCAGTTACTTCTATTATGTCAAATATAGCAATGATTGCTGCCCTTCACCTTAGAAATCCCAGGGATCAGGGTCTGGGTGGAGTTCACCCCGGTCCACTTGCGAATTGTGTTGAGAATAAACTGCGAAAGAAGCTCAGCATCGGATGACAACAGATCCCGTATCAGGGTGACCTTGACGATAATATCAATTGAACCATGAACGGAGTGCACTTCCCGAACCTCCTCAAGGGCCAGGAGTTTATCGAAAATGCGCTGCTCACGCTTGCCATCGACATTGAGTAGGATAAATACGGTCATCTCCGGGTGCATGTCCGGATATTTCTGTTCCTTATGCCGTGCCATTTCCCTGCGGAATTCTTCCATATCGTTGGGGATAAGCTGATCCACCCCGATACCGTACTTTCGCTTTTTCCCCATCTCCCACTGGTGTACCGAAATATACAGATAAAGATCATCAACCGTTCTGCCGGGAAACGATGAAACCAGTCCTTTATCCCGGACAATGGCCACCAGCGGCTTATAAATGGTTGAATACCAGTCACTCGCCGCCTCTTCAAAGGCGACTTCACTGCCACGCTCCTCTTCGAGAAAGCGGCGATGCTCCTCAATCTGATGCTCCAGACGGCCATACTGCCCCAGCTCGGTCAGATCAATGCTCCTGGATAACCCTGCTTTATCGCGGAACTCGGTTTTCTCAAGATAGAGCCGGTTTTCCAGGGTATTCTTGGAAGGAAGCAACTCGACAATGCGGGAACGGATTTCCTTGAGCCCCAGCTCCTGAGCGGCCTTGAAACGATGATGACCATCCACTATGAAATAATCTTCCTTAATCTGATACAAGGCAATGGGCGGAATGGCCTTGCCCGCCTTCATGGCCTGGAGTATACCTTCGAGTCGCTCATCGCGTCTGCCGCTCACAGAGCGAAATTGATTGTCAAAGTCGTGGTACCTGCCCACGCTGCCCACAATTTTATCAAGAGGCACCATGGATGTACCACGTTTGACCGATTCATAGGCCTCCTCCCGCTCCTGCCGGGTGGTGAAGCTGTGCGGATTATCCTCCGGCTCCACCGTGTTCTTCACGCCCAGAAACGTTTTAACCTTCTCAAAAGGTTTAGATTTCGAAAATATAGAAGCCATAGGTATTTATCACCTGCGTATTGTCGACAACGGTTATACGTTCTCCATCATCTTTGAAAAGACGATGGATGTGCCCATGGAGGAAATATGAGGGGCGATATTTCCTGATAAACCTTTCATAACACGTAAACCCTTTGTGGCAACGATCCTCAGCATCATGAATATGTCGCGCCGGGGCATGGGTTACTACTATATCGGCCCCCCCGCTACGCCACAGCGCAAAGCGCAACCGGCGAATGCGCCTGCTCATCTCCCGTTCACGATACTGATTCAAGCCTCCATTATACCACCTGCTACCGGAAAATCCGACAAGAGAATATCCACCGACACTGACAATGCGGCGATCGATACAGCTGCAGCCAACAGGCGGGGATGTGTCGTATCGGAGGTCATGGTTCCCCAACACATAGTAAAGTTGCGCATCAAAGCGATTACGCAGCGAGGCAAGAAACTCCGGAGGCAGATCACCACAGGAGATAATCAGATCGACATCACGGCACTGCGCCGCAATGGAGGGTGTCTCCAGTATCTCGGAACACACCTTATCGGATACGCTTAAAATCTTCACATCAACTTCCGCGCCTTAACCTGCTCCATGACACACCAGAGCGACAGGGATTCCGGCATATACCCACATTAGAAAAACACCTCCATCCTGCCGATGGCATTGAGCTTTTTCTGCAGGCTACCCACCTGGGAAAATATCTTTTTCAAGGCACTTTTTTCCATATAATTGAGCTCATCGGGAAAAATATGATTGTCCGGCACTTCACCATTGTTGACCTTTTTAACCTGATGGGTAAAACGAAGTTGCATCAGGTAATTATAGGCCTCGGTTATATCTTCATGCATTTCCCTGCCGATAAAGGAGCGCGATTTGAGGCGATCGAGGCGCTGCAGGGTATTGGTCTCCTCCAGATGGAAATTTATGGCATACAGTCTGGCGTAGCCCACGATGAGTGCAATAACGTGTTTAATATTGAATGTATTGGGATGCTCCCCGCCAGATTCAACCGAGATATTGCCGAAGAAATCGACCGGCAGCTTAAAGAGCAGAGCGTTCTGGGCTAGTTGGTAATAAAAAACATCCTTGTCGGCAACCCGGCGGAAAATATGCTGGCGCAGATCGTCCACAAAGCTCTTTTCGCCATACATACAGCGGAAATCAAAAAATATGCTGACTTCAAGCAGATCCTGGGATTTGGCCTTGGTGATCCAGCGACTGAAATATTTCTTCCACTGTGTTATGGGCTGGCACCACTTGGGATTCATGGCCATGACCTCACCCTTACAGAAATTATAGCCCGCCTGATCCAGCCATGTACAGATCTTCTCACTCAAAGCCAAAAAGTACTGGCTAACCTCCTCCAGCCGCTCCTCCTCCACATCTTCAAAAATAAGGGCGTTGTCCTGGTCCGTTGCCAGGGTCTGCTCTTCCCTTCCTTCACTGCCCAGGCTTATAAAGGCAAATTTCACCGGCGGCTCCCCAACCTCGGCTATGGCAAACTCAATAATCTTATAAACAACAGTATCAGAAACTCGGCTGGTAATCCTGGTTATATTACGGGCATGGGCACCGCTGTCAACCAGCGCCCTGATAATGCGGGGCAGCCGCTTATGGCTTTTTATTATTGCATCGAGGCTTTCGGCCTCTTCAATTTCGTTGACCAGATAGATGGAAGAGTAACGGTGCACATCGAGCAGATCCTCATTGGAAAGCACCTTGGTGGCCTCTCCGTGCTCACTTTTGACCACCAGATGCTTGACGTTTTTTTCTTCCATCAACATAACAGCTTCGAAAATCAGGGCTGTCTCCTCGATGTAAATGAGCGGGATGCTCATCACTTCGGCGATCGGGGTATAAAAATCCATCTTATCGGCGACAACCTTCTCACGCAACGCCTTATCGGTAACAATACCGACAATATTACCATCCTGGTTTCGCACCAAAAGCGAGCTGCAACCCTTCTGCCGCATCATTCCGGCCGCCTGGAACACCGGCAGCGCCCCGTCACAGCACACATATTGCCCCCGGACATCGGCCACCGGCTGATTGAGAAACAGTAAAGATGTCTGCAGCTGCACTATGAGCTGTTCCCTGTCACGCTCCTTGCGTATTTCTTCGCTGACATCCTCTATGATGCCGTCGCAATAGGCATACTCTCCCTGGATGTTGCGAGTCAGGGCTAGGGAAATTGACATATTGACTACATGGTCCTTGATGCGAAGAGTAAGGATGCGGTTTTTCAGAGACCCGTTTTGCTGCACCTCTTCATAGAGATTGGAAGTGTCCTTGTACCGCCTGAGTATCTGGCGCACCCCCGTCACCGTCTCCTCTTCTCCAAGCCGCAGCAGATCACGAAAAGCCTGGTTCGTTTCGAGAAGGGTCAACTCACTGTTCGCCTCAGCCCGAAAAACGGCGATATCAAGACTCGACGTCAGCTGGCGATATTTCTGTCTGCTTTCGTCGAGTGCCTGCTCAACCTGGCGCATGCCGCTATCGTCCTTGATGTTGATGACAGCGGCCTCGCGTCCATCAAGATCCATCCTGGTGATGGAAAGCGTCACCTTAAGAGTGTCACCGCTTGCCCTTTGCAGAGCGGCCTCATACTTCCCTTCAACAACTTTGCCGTGCTCCATGAATTGCAGACTGGTCCCACCATCCACCGCACTAAAAATTTCGGCGACCGCCATACCATCGAGCTCGTTTGGCGACAAACCGGTGAGCGACTGTACCGGCGTGTTTGAGTAGATACACTTGCCATCAAACACCATGAGTAAAGGCTCCGTGGCCATTTCCACCAACCGCTTATACTTGCCTCGAGAGACGGCAAGTTCCCGCTGGACGATATTTCTCTGTTTTTCAGAAAGATAACTCTGCCGCCCCACATACATGAGGAGAAGAGTTAAAACAGCCACCGCCCCGAAGCCCAACCGTGACAACCTCTTCGATATTGCCTCGGTTTTGCGCTCAACATCGTCTAAAAAAACACCGGTTCCAATCACCCAGTCCCAGGGTTCAAAACGCTGGACAAAGGAGAGTTTCGGTACTGTCATCTTTTGGGAATACTTTTTGTTCCAGCTATAATCGATGAACCCGCTGTCGTGCTCTTCAACGGTCTTTTTGATCTCAAGAAATATCTTCTTGCCATCAGCATCCTCAAAATTGCTGAGATCATGGCCGACCAGCTCTTTGGAATAGGGATGCATGATAAGGCGGGGGGTTGTATCATTAATCCAGAAATAATCCCTGTTGTCGGGACCATAGCGAACTTCCTCAACAACAGACAGAGCCCTCTGTTGCGCCTCTTCCAGGGTCAGATTGCCGTTTTTATTCTCGGCCTGATAATATTCAACAACACTGAGAACGGTACCGGTAAGATGGCGCATCATCTCCTTTTTGCCGTCAACAAAGCTTTTTTCAAAGGCCGGGATAATGACCAGGTAAACAGCTATAATTGTCAAGAAAATGGCAATAAAAGTAGGCAGAACAATGGAGACAAAAAACCTGCCCCACTCCCGTACAAACTTTCTCATCACGACCATCCGGATCTCCTGTCAATAAAAATGACGCCGCAGATAGTGCAGGCTTTTAGATATTTGATTACCAACAAAGCTCAGCTCAAAGCGCGGGGGGTAAAGGGGCTTCACATGTTGTTTTTCATGGGTATCTGCAGCCAGGACGGCTGCAGCTAAGCCCCCAAGGACGGGTTTTATAGCGTCCCATGAAAAACAACATGTAAAGCCCCTTGGGCCGATTAGCTGAGCTTTGTTGATAACTAGCCTTAAATAAACATAGAGGCCGCTTTCCTCGTCTGACTATTTTTCAGCCTGCGCTTATGAATCTGGATACATCCCACCGCAGCTTTAGTGGCTCCTGCTATTTCCGGTTGCTGTTCCAGAACGTCAAAGAGTGCCAGAACAATGTTCGGATCAAACTGGCTTGAAGCCCCGAGCTGCAGATTGACAATGGCATCTTCAAGCTTCATCCGTTCAAAATGTTTACGGCCCGCCAGCATTGTCTCAAAGGCGTCGCACACCGTCAGAATGCGCGCCTGTAGTGGAATATCTTCGCCCTTGAGGCCATCCGGATAGCCCGTTCCGTCCCAGCGTTCATGGTGATGGCGAATGAGCGGCTCCACATCATTGAGAAAGATCAGGGGTTGGACTATCCTGGCGCCTATAATGGGATGCTGCCGAACAATATCCATTTCCTTACGGCTAAGGATACCGAGGCGCTCCAGAATCTGGTCATTCATGCCGATCTTGCCGATATCATGGAGCAGACCGCCATGATACACCGTTTCAATCTGAGATTTGGTAAGTCCGGCACTGCGGGCCACCTGCCTGGCAAAACTGGCCACGCGGACGGAGTGTCCATGGGTCTGTTCATCCTTAGCCTCAAGAGCAAGGGTGAACCCTTCAACCACCTGCTTCAGGGCATCGAGCATCTTTTCGTCATAACTGAGGCTCTTCTGCAGGGCAATGGCTCCCTGCTCGCCCAGAGCGCGCACGATATCCTCCTCACCGTCTGTCAGTTGGCGGGTCTCAGTAAAGTAGACAGCCAGTATTCCACGAAAATCCCGGACGATATCAAAAAAAATGGCATGGATGGAACCAACCCGTTTTTTGCCTATTTTATCAAGATTGGGGATGCGGGGATCATACATGGCATCCTCTATGTAGACAAAATCCTGGTCGCCCTGATCAAAAATGGCCGTCAGTGTCGTATAATCAATCTCGGCCAGATTTCTGTAGGAGAACCCGTTGGAAATCTTGTTGGTGATGCTCTTCTGACCCTGATCAACTATCCAATAAATACAGCCCTTGGCATTGAGAATGTCGGAAATATGAGTAACAATCCGCTCCAGAATCTCATCGGTGTTTTCACCGGTATGAATAGCCTTGCTCACCCTGGTAAAAACTTCAAAAAACTTAGAATATTCACGATCCATTGGTATTCCTACGGCGTAATAATAAGGTGAAGGAGTTTCCGGCAGGCTAGACAACTGCAAACTACACAACTCCTTGTTCATACAATTTTTCTATCTCCGCCGGCGAGTATCCCAGTTCCGCCAGGACATCTCTGGTGGTACCTCCAAAGGGCGGTGGTTCATGACGGATCGTCCCCGGCGTACGTCCTAACTTAACCGGCACGCCGAAGGTCTTTTCCAGGCCATCGCCGTTCTCGGTGGCAACAACCATGTCGCGTTCGATGAAGCGCGGGTCGGCAAAGACTTCATCCATATTCTGAATTGCGGAGTAACAGACATCGGCACCGGCAAGCGTGGCTTCCCAGTGTTGTAATGGCTTTTGCCGGAATATGCGGCGCAGGGTGTCAATAATCTCCCGGCGTCGCGATTCGTCGTACTGCAGCGGAACATACTCCTCGAGTTCGAGGATGATGCAGAGGTTTCGCCAGAACCTGTTCTCCACCGCCCCAAGGGAAAAATACCTGTTGCCCGCGGTTTCATAAGTATTGTAACAGGCATACCTATGCGAAAGCATGGATGACGATCGCTGTTGCTCACGTCCCGTTTTCTTTCTCAGGACATTGGGCAGGGCCAGAAGGCCGAGCAGGCCGTCGGTCATCGATATATCGATATACTGCCCCTGACCGCTGCGGTTTCTCTCGTGCAGGGCCAGCAGGATCCCCACCACCGCGTTAAGCCCTCCACCGGCAACATCGCCAATCTGCACCGCGGGAATGGTGGGAGGTCTGTCGGCCTCCCCCATGGCATTGAGTATGCCGGCCCTGCTGAGGTAGTTGACATCGTGCCCGGCCATCTGCGAGGCCTCGCCTTCCTGACCATAGCCGGTTATGGCGCAGTATATGATGGCCGGATTTCGTCTTTTGACTTCTTCATACCCGACACCCAATCGTTCCACCACACCGGGTCGAAATCCCTCCACAACGATATCCGCCTCTTCTACAAGCGCAAAGAAAATCTTTTTCCCCTCTTCGGACTTCAGGTTGAGCGTCATATGCTTTTTGTTGCGATAGACATCTGAGAAATAAAGATCATCCGCCTCGAACCTTCTGTCCTCAATAGCAATAACCTCGGCACCATGATCAGCAAGCACCATGGAACAGTAAGGCCCCGGCAAAAGCCTGGAAATATCTACAACCCGTATCCCGTCAAGCGCACCCATACCGCATCTCCTTGTTATTCTCTATGAGGCCATCAGAATTCTACACCTTTCTGCGCCGTAATCCCGGCGGCGTAGCCATGCTTGACCAGCTCCATACTGGTTACCGTATCGGCGATGTCGATGAGTGCCGGGTCGGCTCTTCTCCCGGTGATAACCACATTGAGTCGCCCGGGTTTATTCTGCAGCAACTCGACAATTTCAGCCACGTCAAGGAAATCATAGAGGGGCAGATAAGTAATCTCGTCGAGAATGACCAAGTCAAACATGTCACTTTCGACCATCTCCCGGGCAAGCTGGAAGCCCTGCCGCGCCACCTCCCTGTCTGCTTCGATATTGTCACGCTTGAACACAAATCCCTTACCGCAGATATGCCACTGCAGATTTTCCAGGGTTCCGGCAAAAAGCCGCTCGCCATAGTCCCCTTTGCCTTTGAGAAACTGGAGGACGCATACTTTCTGCCCATGCCCCAGGGTACGGAAGGCACATCCCAGTGCCGCGGTTGTTTTTCCCTTGCCATCTCCTGTATTGACAATAATTCTTCCTTGTCTCTCCAATCACTTTCCTCCATGTCATACTACCGGGGTAAAACCGGCCAGTGGTATTCAAAATAACAGAGGTTCTATCCCTGTCTGCAATGGGAAAGTCCTCTGCAGTCGTGGGTGCATCATGCCCCCTCCTGCGGAGCCATTGCAGTTCTCTTATGAATTGTCAGTATAGTCCAGATGTTGCCGCCAGACAACTCCTTACTTTCCATCTACACTGGTACTAAACATAAACCATGCTGATACAAAACTGTTGACAAAGTCTTTTTTATGGTTTTAAAATAGCACAGACTGAGCGCTCGTTCAATATAAGTTTTATTCCCCTATACCGCTTGAGCGCCTGTTTGTAAGATGTTGCTTCAAGTTGCTTTATAAATGTATTGAAGGTCGGGCGGCGAGTCTCCTCCGACTTTTTCTAACTGCATTTAACTGTCCCCTTAGATGCGGAAGGATATTCGATCAGCTCTTAGCGATCGAGCGCTCGATCTTTAATACTTTTTAGCTCTCTTCCTGCATTCCCATGAGCACATGGGAATGCAGGATAAATAAAAGATCCCGGAGTAGAGCCAAATGCTCTGGGATTTTACGGCAAAACACCCATGAACCGGAACGTAACGAAATACTCATCATACTGAGTGTTTCGGGGAAGAGCTGGTACCATTGCAGTAAAGTTGTGATCACTTTACAGCAGTGCCGCATTGGTCCTGTATCAATACCACTACTTCTGTTTCTTGAGTGCACAATCAGCTTCGTCAACCTTCACACGGAGATTCCATCGGCACTGGGTCGAGAACTGTTCTTGGTGTGGTATCTGTTACCACGACGGTAAGAGCACACGGGATCGAAGGAGAAGCGCAGCGGCATCATCTGATTAATGGAGGAGATAATGAACAGTGCGTACAAAAAAGAAATTCGTTACACCCTGCTCTTCAGTGTTCTACTGTTGTTGACGGGCCACTGTGGTTTATTCTTTGTGGCCTTCCCCCCCCTTCGAAACACCATGATTTTCGGCTTCCCCTCTCAGTTCATTATTCCGGTTCTGATGGGTTGGATCGGCTTAATGGTGGTGACCGGCATTCAGGCAAAACTCACCAACCGGTTGGATGATGAAATCCAGGAAATGGAAAATGTCGTAGAAGAAGCCTAAACAAGGGGGGCAAAACTATTATGGATAGCAAACAATGGGCACTTGAAGATCCCACCATTGGGATTATTTTCGTCGCAGTTTCATTCGTATTTTTCTATTTTATCGGCTGGTACTCCCAACGTGCCGCCAAAACATCAACCGATTACTGGACCGCCGGACGGTCCATCGGGGCCGTTACCAACGGACTCGGCATGGCATCGAGCTATATGAGTCTGGCAACATTTCTGGGGGTCACCGCCTTGATCCTCAAGCTCAAGGTACCGTTTGTCTATATGTGGATCCAGTTCGGTCTCTCCATTCCCCTTATCACCCTGTGGTACGGCACACCGCTACGCCGCATGGGGGTTTTCACACCTGCACAGTTTGTCCGTGAGCGCTACGGCCTTAGAACTTCCTATGTCGTCGCCATGTTCATGGTCCTTATCATGGTCATGTACGCCCTTGGCCAGATGATCGGTGTCGCCAAGGTCTTCGAGATGCTTTTCGGCGTCAACTACACAGTTGCCCTGGTATGCGGCGGCGCCCTGATCGTCGGCTACGTCACCATTGGCGGAATGTATGGAACTTCTTACAACGCCGCCTTTCAGATGGTTCTCATGGGTATTGCCTTTATCGTGCCGCTCGGCGCCATCATGAAAGCCATGGGCGGTACCGGCTGGTACTTCCCGCCACTGCTCTACGCCGACATGGTTCCGGCAATGCTGGACGCGGTTCCCGACTTTTTCGACATGAAATTTGGTTTCAAATGGTACTTTGCCCTCATTCCCACATTGACCATCGGCGCCATGGGGCTGCCGCATCTAGGCATGAGGATATACACCGCTTCCAACCTCAAAAGCGCCCGAGGCGCCATGGTGTGGTTCACCTTTTTCTGCGGTATCACCTTCAGCGCCACCTATGCCATGGGTTTTTCCGGTGTTTTCTTTCAGGCAACCTCAGGAACCACCATCGCCCCCACGGATTACGATAAGATCACGCTTATTCTCAACAGTGTCTATAATCCGCCATGGGTACTGGCATTTGTCATCGCCGGCGCCATCGCCGCAGGACTTTCCACCATCAGCGCCAACCTTATGGCCATCGGCGCACTGATTGCCCAGGACATTATCGCCACGATCAAGCCTGATCTCGGCGAAGACAAGCATAAAGTCCTGAACTACTGCGCCATCGCCTTTGGCGGCCTGGTTGCTATTCTCATTGCTCTCAATCCGCCCGACTTCCTGGTGGTCTCGGTTCTCTGCGCCTTCGGTCTGGCAGGTGTTACCGTGGCCCCCCTGGTCATCCTCGGTGTCTGGTGGAAACAGGCAAATCGTTATGGAGCCATTGCTGGTTCTGCCGGTGCGGGCCTGCTGTATATCGCCGTTTCTCCATATTTATTCCCGGAATTTACCCTGGGAACCGCCCTTACCGCAAGCCTCGGCATGTCCGGTGCTCTTCTCTGCGTACCGCTGTGCTTCTTCCTGGTAACCACCGTCTCCATGATCACCAACCGGATTCCTTCAATGGTGCAGGCAATTCCGCTGGATGAAAACAAACGTCTTGTTGACTCCATCCATGGTTGGACGGTATATAGTGAGGAGCGCTATAACAGCACGGGAGCCGGCATTGCTATTGCCGCCGTCAGCGCATTCTTGATCATTTACGCCATCCTGCCCAGCGGCTGGTAGGCATAACGGCTAACTCAATGCTCCGCGACTGTCCCGCAGTCGCGGAGCACCTGCACAACTCTTCACATCAGCGGATGAAAATGACGGAAATCTACAAAGGAATGGTGCTGGGCGACGGCGCCGTCTTCGAGTTGGCACTCCAGGGCAAGGCACGCCGCTACACCCTGATCAACATTGTCATCCTCGGCATATTTTTTGGTCTTTCCAATCTCTACGGAGCCATACAGACCACTCCTGAACTGCCGTTCAGCGGCAACTACATTTTCATCACCCCGCTGATCTTCAGCGCGGCCGGAATAGTTACCATGTCCGGAGCGCTTATCGCCTGCACGCTGGTCTACTGGGCGGCTGCACGGGCCTTCGGCGGGCCGGGCGGTCTCGGGATTATCGCCGATCTCATCGGCCTGGCGGCCATCCCCTTCTGGATACTGGCGCCACTGCTGAACATCCAGATGCGTTTCGCCACTGCCGGAGTCTCCCGCATCATTGTTTTCAGCTGCATCGCAGCAGCCTTTTTCTGGTCCTTTCGCCTCATTCGCCAAAGCATGGTGACCGGCCAGTCCATTTCTCTGCAGCGTGCCACCATTGCCGTTGCCGCAATGTGGATTTTCAGCATTAGCGCCGTTTACGTCTGGTTGCCACAGTCATAAAATTTCCTGATTACCAACGAAACTCAGCTCGAAGCACTAGAGAGCACTCCCAGAGACATCCTCAGCTATTTTCCAACAGCAGCGACTCCCCATCTCCAAGAGTCTTCGAGACAAATTGAGATTCATAGACACGTGAATCGATAACACAATTACGCCCGACCGTCATATTATCCGGCAACCTTGCACCCTTACCGATAAGCGTTATCCCTGAATATAAATGCGAAGGCTCGACGATGTTGGCAACGTTGTACCCATTGCCTTCACCGACAACGGACCCGGCTCCCACGGTGACCCGCTTATCCAGAATACAGAGGTCGACAACCGCATTCTTTTTTACCACGCAATCGGTAAAGAGGATGGAGTCTTTGACCACCGCTCCCTCCTCCACCACCACTCCCGGCGCAATAACTGAGTTGAGCACCGTGCCGGAGATTACCGAACCGGCCGAGACCAGCGAAGAGCGCACGGTGGAACCGCTGCGAAAAAAGGCCGGCGCCCTGTCCGCGATCATGCCTTCGGCTTCAATATTGGTGTGTATCTCCCATTTCTGCGGCCAGATACCGCTGTCGGGCCGTATCACATCCATGTTGGCCTGCCAGTAGGACTGAATGGTACCCACGTCACGCCAATAGCCATAAAACGGATAGGCAAAGACATTATCATTTGCTATGCCATGGGGCAGAATATGCATGCCGAAGTCGACCGCGTTCTTATCGCGGCGCAGGGCATCCAGGAGATAGTCATATTCGAAGACATATATCCCCATTGACGCCAGGTTGGTACGCGGCTCCTTGGGCTTTTCCTCCCAGTCGACGATGCGATTATGATTATCGATTATTCCCGCCCCGAACTGGTGGATCTCGCTCTTGTCCACCACCATCATCCCCACTGTAATGTCCGCTTTCTTGGAGCGATGGTATTCAATCATGGCATCAAAATCCATCTGGTAGATATGATCCCCGGACAGAACAACCACCTCATTTGCAGGATTATCATAGAGATAATCGATATTGCGGCGTACAGCGTCGGCAGTACCATGGTACCAGTCCGAATCGCTTTCTCCAGTGCGGGGCGGCAGAATCTTCACACCCCTGCTCCGCCCGGCAAGGTCCCAAGCCTCGCCGGAGCCGAGGTGGTCCATCAGGGAGAGCGGTTTGTACTGGGTCAAAACCCCCACCCTGGCCAAACCGGAATTCATGACATTGCTCAGGCTAAAATCAATTATACGGTAAATTCCACCAAAAGGCACAGCCGGTTTGGCGCGGCGCTTTACCAGAATATTCAACCTGCTGCCAACACCACCCGCCAGCAGAAGAACCAATGCATCTTTTGCAGGACTCATCGCAACACCTCCCCTCCTGTCACAATGGATGGCCAGCGCGACTCCGTCAAATTAGGATAAATCGTCGCCCCCTCCTCTATTCTGGTTTGTCGCGGCACATGATTATTCCACCCCATAACCGTGACATTGCCGGCAGCACTGCCTGATTCCGAACCAATGACCACATTTGTGCCGTAGCTGCTGTTAACATCGGCCACAACCTTGTTGAAACGACAGCCTTCATGAATCTTGTTATTAAAAAAAATGACGGAATTCTCGACGGTGGCGCCTTTTTTTACATGAACCCCGGGAAAAATGATAGAGTTTTTCACCTCTCCCTCAATAATGCAACCATTATACACCAGACTGTTGCTGATGGAAGTCGCCTCCCCCGTCATGAGCGGTTGGAAGTCTCGAATTCTCCTATGATCAAGGTTGGTTCGAAATCCCCACTCTTCAAGATTGATCTTGGGGGCATCGCCCAGCAGATCCATATTGGACTGCCAATACTCCTCGACGGTTTTGGTATATCCCCAGTATCCTGAAAATTTATAGCCATAAACCCGATAATTCTGGCGCACCAGCATGGGAATAATATCGGCGCCAAACTCAAAGGAGCTGCTGCTCTGGTTTTCCCGCAGGGCGGTATAGAGCACCTCCGGCTTGAAACACAGCACGGTGAGCGAGGCCCAATCAGACTCAGGCTCCTCGGGCTTTTCCCAGTACTGCTCAACCCTGCCGCCACGCTCGCCGTCCTCGTCATTCAAAGCAGCCACACCGAAACGGTGCGCCTTGTCACGGGGAACCCGGAGAAAGGCAATGGTCAGATCGGCATCCTTGTGCCGATGATAGTCCAGCATTTCCTGGTAGTCCATTCTGTAGATGTGATCACCGGAGAGAATAAAAATCTCTTCAGGCCGATGATATTCGACATAATCGAGGTTTTTGAATATGGCGTCGGCTGATCCTTTGTACCAGTCGTTTTTTTCGCTTCCCAGATAGGGTGGCAGTATGGAAATGTGGCGATATCTTCCCAGCATATCCCAGGCTGCGCCGGTGCCGATATGGTTGATCAGGGAATAACTGCGGTACTGACTGAGGATGCCGACCTGTTCGATCCCCGAATTCATCAGATTGCTCAGGGCGAAATCTATAACACGCCCGAAACCGCCGAAGGGCACAGCCGACTTGGGACGATAATAGGTCAGGACGTTGAGTTCATCAACCCGTCCTCCGGCGAGTATAAGGGCCAGCGTGGTAGGTCGTAACATAGACATATCCTTGTAAGAGAAAAGCTGGTGTTAATCATTTTCCTCACCGACATGATAGAACCGCAATAGCCGGTCAGGGTGATAGAGCACTTGACTACAATATGTATTCGATTCCCGGCAATGCTCTACCGGCAGCCGAAAACTCAGATACTACTTTTTTGATTATTATTTATTATATATAGCAGAAACGGCAAATTGACAGCAAGGACAATTTGCCGGTGGAAGGACTGTGGCCATGACGAAGTGTCCGCTACACGATCACATATGTCGCATTGAAAGGCGCTTCAGGGTCTGAGTGGTAAAATCTTTCTCGCATATTTGCAGATTCTTCAGAGAGACCTCGGCCCGAGCGGAATCCTTATGGCCGCCGGCGGAACCAAGCGTGCCGAAAATACGGCTGGCCAGCTTCCCGGCACTTTTACGATAGCCGTCGCAGCGAAAAATCACCACCAGTTTTTCTCCGTGAATACCCGAGACGAACACCCAGTCAATCTCGGCAACGTGGTTTAAGAAATCAGCAATGATCACCAGGACGTCTGGACTGCGTACCCGCCCGACATGGGTATAATATCTTCGCTTGGAATACTTTAAGGCCGCCAGGGCCTCACTGAAATACTTCAGCTCCGAGCGACGCAGATCTGTGAGTTCAAATTTACGCACCAGGTTTCTGTTGGCAATGCCGAAAAGATAGCGAAAAGAGATACCATCGGCCAGTCCGCCGCGCTTTTCAAAGTCCTGGGTATCCACCTTTATGGCATAGAATAGGGCAGTTGCCAGCGCAACGGACGGTTTCATCCCCGCAGCTCGAAGATATTCCAGCAGCATCGTCGAGGCGGCTCCATAATCGGGCCTGATATCGAGGTAGTCGGCCTCCCATGTTCCGCCGATGGGATGATGGTCGATAATAGCGTTGAAACGAATTTTTCCGAACTCCGGCACGTGGTTGGGCTGCGAATCCACCAATATTCTCTTGGAATACTCCGCCATCTTGACATTTTTCAGCCGTTGCAGCGGAATTTTAAGCCGCTCGACCATGGTAAGGTTGTTGAGCCTGCGGATTTCATTCTGGTGCGCTATGACGACGTTTTTCGTCCTGTAACGCAGCAGTCGCTTGATAGCCATTGCGCATGCCAGAGCATCAGGATCGGCGTTTATGACAACCAGAACCTCGTCTTCCTTGCAAAAGAGATTCCAGAACTGCCTCAAGCGCTCCTTGGCCGTCTTTTTTGCTGATTGCTCAAGGATTGTGGTGTTGCCTGTTTTCTTTTTACGTGTCATTACCGCTAGTGTTTATAGAGTGATTCTTCCAAGAAGAAAATCCGGCTTTTCTCCTGACTTCGGTGTGTTACAAAAGACACAGTAGTATACCTTACCACATTCCGATTATATAACGCAAGCCGTTGGCATGACATGCCCCCTCCCCCTTGTATCGGCAGATTCGCTATTCTGCTATTGCAGCTTCGAACTCTTCCCCGCCGCAGGCAAATGTCTTCTGCTTGACGGAAGATGGCTATAATGGTACCTAGGATAAACGTGTCGCTGACAGCATTAGCATTTCTTGCAAAAGGACGACATGAAAAAATGCACTATTGAGAAGTAAAAAATAGCTCCTTATGGGGGGAAGCGGCTTGGTCTGGCTACCCTCGGTATTTGTAGCTCATGGAATTTTGAATACTAGACAACAGCATGGGTAAACTACTTGCCGTCGGTTGCGGCGGAGCACCGGGCTCTATCGCCAGATACCTCATAGCCGTCCTTTGCACTCGAGCAGGGACCCTGAACTTCCCCATTGGAACCTTCCTGGTCAATATCGTCGGCTCACTCCTCATCGGCTTCTGCTGGAGCTGGTTTGATAATATATATATAAGCAATGAATTCAGACTGTTTCTTTTTACCGGATTTCTCGGCGGCTTCACAACTTTTTCCACCTTCACACGGGAAACCGTGCAATACCTCAAGGCCGACGAACCCTATCATGCCATGGGCTACCTCTTTCTCTCCTACCTGGCCGGACTTACCGCCGTGGCTTGCGGTTTTTTCATTGCCTATAGATTGCTGCGCTGAGAGGACAAGAACATGACACTGCTCAGTCGATACCTCCTGAGGCGTTTTTCCGGGAACTTTATAACCGTCGCCTCGGCCTTTGTCGCCATCTATCTGCTTGTCGATTTTTTTGAAAAAATTGACAACTTTTACGATCACGGCGCAAGCTGGAATCTCATTTTAAAGTTTTTCTTTCTTAACATCCCTTTTATCCTCGACCAGCTTGGTCCCGTTCTAATCCTCCTGGCCGGTGTCATCACACTTGGCATTTTGAATCACAACAACGAGCTGCGCGCCTTAAAGGCCGGCGGCATCCCGTTAAAGAAAGTAATTGCACCCCTTATCACCGGCTCTCTGGTGTTAACCGTGCTCTATTTCTGCATGGCACAGTTTCTTCTCCCTGCCACCGTTACAACGACCAATAAAATCTGGTACGAACAGCTTCAAGACAAGGTGCCCCTTGGTATACATCGCGGTGGGCGCTACTATTACAAGGGCAGTGAGGGGTTTTATTCCTTTCAATGGCGTAATACTGAAAAATTTGCTTTTCAAGATTTTTCCTATTCCCAGTGGGACGACGACGACTTCAACCTGCATTTTCTCCTCAACGCCTCCAGTGCCACCTGGAAAGATGGCGTCTGGGTCTTTAAAAACGCGCAGACTCAGCGGGCCAGGGAGGATGGTTCCTATACCTACCAGATGTTTGAACATCAAAAAGTACCACTTCCGGAATCTCCGGACGAGTTTTTCGTCCCCGAATACAGAGCCGCCGAACTCTCTTTAACCGAGCTGTATCACGAGGCCGGCAGTAGAAAAAACAAAGAGCAGCGCGATGTTGCGTGGGCCAACTTTTCCAGTCGGCTTTCCTATATTTTTCTCGGCCTGCCGCTCTTACTTCTCGGCCTGCCTGTTCTTATGATAACCTATCGAAGATGGGGACGTGATCTGGCTGTTGCCATACCGGCAAGCTGCATGCTGGCCTTTGTAGCCTGGGGGCTCTGGGGAGCAATGCAGTCGCTTGCCAAAGCAGGATATCTCTCACCGTTTATATCGGCAACAACCATCCACCTCATCTTTGCCACGCTTGGCATTATTCTTCTCCGACGCGAGGATAGGTAGAATACCGCGCTTTACCACAATGACTTATGGATAATAGCACAACTACAGGTACAACTACAGGCACACATACACTGCAGCGCCAAGGTGTCATATCATGCCGATTTCAGTCCTGGCACCATAGTGTCCCGGCACTTCTTGAAAAAAGCGGCCTGGGTGAGATCGCCGCACGGCAGGAGACGGTGCTCATCAAACCCAACCTCGTCGAAACGCTGGCCCCGCCGATCACCACCCCCGCTCTATTTGTGGAAGAGATTATCGACTATCTCCTCGCCTTCCTTCCGGCAAAACGTATCATTATCGGCGAAGGCTGCGGGGCAAAAAACTACGACACCCATCATGCCTTTGCGGAGCTCGGCTACGTAGATCTTGCCAGACGCAAACACATTCAGCTTATCGACCTCAACACTGAGAAACTGCGGCGCCGCGAACACCCGGATTGCTCACGCTGGCCGGAAATATATCTTCCGGAAATTCTTGACAGGGTATTTCTACTCTCCGTGCCGCAGCTCAAAGTGCATTCCCTCTCCGGCGTCACCTTGACCATGAAGAACATGATGGGCTGCGCTCCGCCCTCCCACTACTGCGGTGGAGGGGCCTGGAACAAATCGTCATTTCATGACAATATCCACCACGCCATCTTCGATCTCAACCGCTACAGAACCCCAGATTTCACCCTGATCGATGCCACCATCGGCATGGCCCAGGCACACCTCTGGGGCCCGCACTGCAAGCCCCCTGTAAACCGGCTGATCTGTTCCTTCGACCCGGTGGCCATAGACAGCTACGGCGCCACCCTGCTTAAGCGCAACTGGCGGGATATCAACCATATTGCCATGGCTGACACCATTTTAGGAGAAGCGGAGGCCGAGGTTGTTGAAATATAACATACCCGAAGGTATGACTTTGCCAGCACCGAAGATGGAGAGCTAACGAGCAGTGCGATATACACGCACAACCCATAGAAAAAGGGAGGAAGGAAAAGGTGGCTAAACAAATGCAAATAGCAGTCATTCATGGGCCGAATCTTAACATGCTGGGTAAACGCGAAGTCGGCATTTACGGCGCGCGGACCCTGGAAGACATCAATGCCGAAATTTCCCGGGAAGCTGGTATACTCAAAATCGAGGTTGAATTTTTCCAGTCAAACAGTGAGGGAGATCTTGTCACCTTCATTCAACAGTGCCATGGCCGTATGGATGGAATTGTCCTCAACGCCGGCGCCTACACCCACTACTCCATCGCCATACGAGATGCCATTGCGGCTGCTCAGGTCTCGACAGTTGAAGTGCATATTTCCAATATTCACAAGCGCGAGTCTTTCCGCCACGTCTCAGTCATCGCCCCCGTCTGCCTCGGCCAGATTTGCGGACTAGGCCCACAGGGATATACACTGGCGTTACGGGCCCTGCTGGCAGAATAGCGGTAGAAAGCTACATTGAGACCTCCCGGAGAGCAGTACAATAGCCATAAATTGCGGTAAACCGTAGTGGGGGTCCCGAACGGAGCGAACGGAGTCGAACCGCGCCAACTAATTGATATTCCAATGTGTTGCTGAATCATACATTCTCTAACTACTTGATATTACTAAGACACACTATTTATTTTCTGATTACGTATAATCCTCAGCTATGATCTTTTTGTCCGGGAGACAGATTTAATTTTTCTAGGAAAGACTGAGGGGACTGATTTTTTTTCACGTTGTTTTGTGAAAATAAATCTGTCTCCCG
>Ga0136557_1000272_pt1 | contig 41823 bp, 34 predicted proteins | sample AntRauTorckE6832_FD_104796 | JGI IMG/M metagenome (GOLD analysis project Ga0136557, IMG submission 104796) | Saline lake microbial communities from Rauer Islands, Antarctica - Metagenome Torckler E6 #832 | ecosystem: Environmental > Aquatic > Non-marine Saline and Alkaline > Saline | place...
GAAGATTGCGGCATCAACCCGAGAAAATGGGGCCAGAATTTGCTTGCCGGGGTTAGGTACGCCCCCATTTACATGAATCGATAATGGTTTTGCCTGCTCAAGAGTTATAGTTGTCTCAGGATTTTTAAAGACTCTGCTGGAGGCTTTATTGATAGTTTCTTGTGCCTCTGCTATAGTTTGGTCAGCTACACGTACGGATCCTAACATAGGTACTACAATATCTCCCTGGGGATTCACAAGTAAAGCTCGTAGTACTACCGTTTGAGATCCTTGAATAGTTACTGTAATTAAGTCACTGGGACCCAATCTGTATTTATTAATATCAATATCTTCAAAAAAGGAAAAGGACTGACTGCCAAGCAAGGCGCTTAAAGCATCTTGGTAATAGTAACCATCTAATACTGAATTAAAATTAAAGTTAAATTGTGAATTAGACTCTTGATTTGTTCTGTTTTCCTGAGCTGATGCACGCTCCGTTATACTAAAAAGAAGGAAAAATATTAATAGAATTGGAAAAGATCGTTTTATAATATTCATTCTTATTTACTTGAAATTAATTTTTAAGATGGTGGATTTTTTCCGTGCCAATACAATTCCGATGATAACTAATCCGGCTCCAATATATTGAAGTACCGTGAGTTCTTCACCTAATAAAATCAGGCCAAAAACGAGACCTAATACCGGGACTAAATTTTGGTAGGCTGCCGTTCGGACTGCTCCGATCTTTTTCACCCCATTATTCCAGATGATATAGGCAAGCCCAACGGATAAAGCTCCGCTATATAATATACCTCCATACCCCACTATTGAGATACCTGACCAATCTAAATTGACCATGAATGGCAAGCCGATAAGAAGCAGGCCCGCTAAGCCAACTTGAGACATAAAAGCAGAATATTGGAGCGGGCTATAAACTCTGAGATATTTTCTGGAGAGAATGGTGAAGGTAGCCCAGCAAACAGCTGCGACCAAGATAATGATGTTGCCGAAAAAAGTTTCAGACTCAAAAGACAACGTATCATCTCCGCCCATGATAATGAAAGTCACTCCAGCAAAGGCAAAAAACACTCCGAGCGATTTGTATAGAGTGAGTTTTTCTTCAGTAAAAAACTGGGAAAGTAGAGCCACCCAGATCGGTATGGTGCCCAGCATTACGGCTGCATTTGCGGCGTAAGTATAGTTGACTCCAATTATGAAAAAGAGCTGATAGAATACATTGCCTACTATACCAATACCAACAAGCTTCCAAAAGTGCTCTTTCCGGACTTTGAGCGAATAGCCCCTTTTGTGCGCAACAAAGGAAAGCATGGCCGTAGCAAAGATGAACCTCATGGCATTAAAACTGTAAGGATCCATTTCTTCCAGAGAGACCTTCACAATACTGAAGTTTAGTGCCCAGATAATGGCTACAAGAATTAGACTAAGGTCAATTAGATATTTACGAAGCAAAGAATTGTATTTTTAATGAGGCCAAATGTACGTGGAATTGGATTTTAAAACGAACTCAAAATGCAGGTACGGTATTACTTGATGATTTGATAATACATGGTTCTGGTCGGGTCTATTCACTTAGAAATTATTTTGTAAAGATGGTGGGAACTAATTGAAATAACTTGTAGTTTTATGACCTGAATTCAAAAAGTGACTTAAAGTCAATATATGGGAACAACAGAACGAAAAGAGCGCGAGAAAGAACGAAAGAAAGCGCTGATACTTGAATCTGCAGAACAGCTGATACTTGAGAAAGGACTTGACCATTTGAATATGGATGAAGTGGCAGAGCGTGCGGAAGTTAGCAAAGGATCCCTATATCACTATTTTAAAAATAAGACTGATCTTGTTTTGGGTATTTGTAATAAAGCTACCGGCATGCTTTCAGCTGAAATTTCCAAGGTGATCACAAAAGATATCTCGGGTATAGAAATGGTTTATACCATTGGAGCAACCTTTCTGAATTTTGTGCGGTCACATCCTGAATTTTTTCGCTCTATGCGGTTTTTTGACAACCTAAAGGATACTACCCGGCTTTCGGACAGTGATTACATTGAAATGTGTCAGTCGAATATGAATACTTCCTTTACGAGTATGGTCCGGGCTATTCAAATTGGTATGCAAGATGGCTCTATCCAGAGTTCCTACGACCCAAAAGAACTTTCTGTTTTATTGTGGAGTACTTCGAATGGATTGGTAAATATGGCCTATCTCCATCAAAATACCCCGCATTTTCAGCTGCTTGAAAAGAATGGCATTGACATGAATTCATTATTTGATGCATATATGAAATTAATTGGTTGTGGAATAGCAGCGGATGATGATGTGATAAATAATGACTTGAAGTCAATTTTTGAAACAGATAAAAAATAATAGCGTAACAGGAACCCATTTTTAAAAACCACTTTAGAACTTAATTCTTTATGAGTCCAAAACCATTTAAACAAAGCTTATTTTTAATAGCAGGATTACTTTTGTTGATACAAAGTATCGGTTTTGCTCAAACTGAACCGGACAGTTTGGTTCCCGGCGCGGAGTTAACACTTGAAAATGCCATTCAGGTTGCAGTGGCCAATAACCCACAGGTCAACCGTGCAATCTTGTCTTTGCAGGATGCAGACGAACTTGTTGATATTGCCTATAGCGAAGTATATCCGAATATATCCTCTTCTATCAATTATACGCGAAATTTTGAAGTTCCGGTTCAGTTTGTTCCGGGTGAATTTTTTGGTGGGCAGCCCGGTACTTTTATTCCAGTGGAATTCGGAACCGATAATAACTGGCAAGGTGGATTTACAGTTCAGCAAAATATTTTTAGGGGGGAGGTTTTTGTAGGGCTTTCAACCTCAGCCATATATAAGGCGGTGCAGCAAGAAAATTTACGCGCGGTTACACAGCAGATCATCACCCAAACAAGGGTTGCCTACTATCAGGTATTGGTAGCAAAAGAGCAGCTTCGTCTTCAGGAAACACAGATCAGTCGAATAGAGGAGAATCTTCGTGAAAATAAATCAAGACAACGTGCAGGACTTGTCGACGATTATGCGGTTCTTCAGCTCGAAGTTCAGCTAAGCAATCAGCGACCCCAACTTGTTGAAGCTCGTTATGCGGTAGACGGAGCGTATCGAAATTTAAAAGTAACACTGGGATTACCGCTGGAAATAGATTTTGAAGTAAAGGGCAATTTAAATGCTTTTGATATTCTTGCAGATGAAAATGACTCCGAAGAAAATGCAGGTATCAAAGAAGTAGATCAAATGAATCCGTTTATGTTTGAGAAATCAAATGATGAGTGGGTTTCAATGGTCGATGATCGCGGTGATATTCGGGTGTTGGATGCCCGGCTTACTTTAAATGAAAAGGAAATTCAGGCGGTGAAAAGCCGATTTCTCCCTACAATCACGGCTTCTTATAATTTGCAATGGAGTGCGGCGCAGTCAGGATCCCCGGTGTTCTTTGAAAATAGCTCGCGTTTCCAGACACTGGGTCTAAATCTAAGTCTTCCGCTGTTTGAAGGATTTAAAAGGATGTCGGATATACAGCGTGCTCAAATAGCCCGAAAAGATATTGAAGTGCAGCAACGGGCAGTAAAACTGGCAGCAGAAAATGAAATTGCTTCTGCGGCTGAACAACTGAATAAATCTTTTGAAACCGCTTCAGCCCGTAAGCAAGCTTTAGCACAAGCGGAGGAAGGGTATCAGCGCGCAATAAGAAGGCTGGAGAACGGGATAGGCTCACAAATAGAAGTAACAGAAGCGGAAGTGCAGGTTCGTCAGGCTGAAGTAAACTATGCCTTGATGGTATTTGAATATTTAAGTGCAAAAGCAGAATACGATCTGGCTACCGGCCGGGTACCTTTTGTGGATATAGCAGCGGAAGAATGATCTTTAACAAGAAATACAATAACTCATTGATGATGAAAAAATTTAATCTGGCAGTATTAATAATTGCAATGGTTTCCATAGTTGCCTGTTCCGGTAACGAAACGGCTGAGGAAAATGGAGATGAGCTGGTTGTGAAATCGGTAAATGTTGAAACCCGGGTTTTGGAACCTGTAACATTCAGGAGCTGGCTTCGGGTTGTGGGCAATGTTGAAACTCAGAATGACATAATGATCTCAGCGGAGGTCAGTGGTCGCGTGGTAGAACAGGTGGTAGACGAGGGGGACAGAGTTCGGAAAGGGCAGACTATCCTGCGCATCAATGATGATAAACTTCAGCAGGAAAAAGCTCGCCTTGAAGCAGCAACTGAACAAGCACGTGAAAATTATGAGCGACTACAGCGTATTTATGATGAAGATGGTATTGGCTCAGAAATTGATGTATTGAACGCTAAATTTAGTTTTCAGCAAAGTAATTCTGCCCTTCAGTCAATCAAGGTTGATATTGAGAATGCAACGATCGAAGCTCCTTTTGATGGGTTGGTTGATTCTTACTTGTTGGAAGAAGGTGAAATGGTAAGCCTTGGTATGCAGGTTGTACGGTTGATCGGAACAGGCACTTACATCGTTTCAGCCGGAGTCCCGGCGCGCTATGCCGATGTGATCGAAACAGGGGATGAGGTGGAGCTATGGTTTGATTCACAAAATCCCGATACCCTCGACGGAGCCATTTCATATGTCGGGAACAGTATCGATACACAGAATCGTACATTCAGGATCGAGGTTCTCCTTCCCGAACAAAACAGAAGTTATAAGGTGGATATGATCGCTAACCTCAGACTTGTAACACTGACGGAGGAAAACGTCGTGATTGTCAGTGAGGAATATATCTACAAGGAAGAGAACGAATTTATTGTGTATGTAAAGTCTGTAAACGATGATGGAAACCCGATCGGTGAAAGGCGGGTCGTTCAGCTTGGGCCGTCTTTTAAGTCTGATGTTATAATCAGGTCGGGCTTAGATTTTGGGGATGAATTGATAACTACAGGCTCAGCTTTCTTAAATGACGGGGCTTTATTGAACATCGTAGGATCAAATAACAGCGACCTCGTTTCACAATAAAGAATTTTAAATCAGATAGATTCCGGAGAATCAGAATATGAGTACGGAGAATAGTAACAACGGAGCCTTTGGTGATGGGAGCATTGCAAATGACCCATCGAATCGAAAAGAATTTTGGCTGTCCAGTTTTTCCATTAATAACCGAATTAGTGTATTGGTATTAGTGGCCCTTATCGCAGTGATGGGAATTGTCTCATATATCACTATCCCCAAAGAATCTTTTCCAAATATCACGGTACCCAACATATTTGTGGTGACGATCTATCCGGGGGTTTCTCCGGAGGATATGGAAAGCCTTGTGACCCGAAAGCTTGAGGATGAGCTGAGTAATATCAGTGATGTGAAAACGATGACATCGACTTCCTCAGAAGGGTACTCGAATATCAATCTTGAATTTAATACCGGGATTGATATTGATGAAGCATTGCAGAAAGTGCGCGAAAAAGTTGATCTGGCTAAACCTGAGTTACCCGAAGATGCTGAAGACCCCACGATTCAGGAAGTAAACTTGTCGGAATTTCCGATCATGCAGATCAATCTGTCCGGAGATTATAACCTGGATGTATTGAAAGAGCTGGCTGAAGATCTTCAGGAAGATATTGAGGCTGTTCCATCTGTATTAGGCGTAGACCTTACAGGTGGGTTAGAGCGCGAAGTGCAAGTGGACGTAGATCTGCCGAAGCTGAAATATTACAATATGAGTTTTGGAGATATTATTGCGGCCATTCAGGAAGAAAATGTGACGGTTCCTGGTGGAGACATCACAGTTGGATCTAAAAATTTCCTACTTCGAGTTCCTGGTCAGTATCAGACTACAGCTCCAATTGAAGACATTGTGATCAGTGCCGAAAACGACAAGCCAATTTACATTCGGGATCTGGCCACCGTTACTTTTGGCTATAAAGAACGGGAAACCTATTCTACCCTCGATAATTCACCGGTGATCACTCTTGGTGTGAAGAAACGAAGTGGAGAAAATATTCTTGAGACATCTGCCCAGGTGAAATCTATTCTTGAAGAAACTCTACCAAATCTGCCCCCAAGTACGGTGTACAAGATCACGAATGATCAGAGTATCGACATCAGAAATATGGTGACCAATCTGGAGAATAACATCATATCGGGATTGATCCTGGTTGTTGGAGTACTACTGTTTTTCCTTGGGGTTAGAAATGCATCCTTTGTAGGTATTTCTATTCCATTATCCATGTTTCTGTCTTTCATCATACTAAGTGCATTGGGGATTACCATGAATATGATCGTGCTCTTTTCCCTCATACTTGCGTTAGGGATGCTGGTAGACAATGCTATTGTGGTGGTGGAAAATATTTACCGATATTTGGAAGAAGGGTTCGATAATTTTGAAGCTGCAAAAAAAGGAACAGGCGAAGTTGCACTGCCCATTATAACCGGTACCGCCACAACATTGGCAGCCTTTGCCCCGATGATATTCTGGCCCGGTATTGTGGGTGAATTCATGGGTTATCTTCCCATAACGCTCATCATAACGTTAAGCAGTTCACTATTTGTGGGTTTGATCATAAACCCGGTGATCTGTGCTTTATTTATGCAGGTAGATACCGAACAAGGTAAAGCCGTAATGACCGAAAGGGGTAAAAAGATCATGTACGGAATTACCGGATTCATTGCTTTGATATTGCTGATTTCCAGTTTTGTAAGCTGGAGTATGATGATCATTTTAGGAGCCCTGTTTTGGCTCTCTAATAAATATATTCTCAACCCGATAGGAACCTGGTGGCAAAAAGAGGGGCTGAACAGAGTGCTTGAAAAATATGAAGGCACTTTAGAGTGGGCACTAAATCATCGGCTATCAACGATCGGAATTTCAATAGCTGTTTTGGCATCAAGTATTGTAGTATTGATTGCCTTTTTCCCAGGATCAGAATTTTTCCCTGAAGATATCCCTCCACGGGATGTTTATGTACAAGTAGAAACCCCGGTTGGTTCTGATGTCGATTTTACAAAAAGCGTGATCGATAAAGTAGCCGCTCGGGTAGCACAAATGCCATATAATGTAGATTATAACACAATATTGGCAACATCAGGTACAGCGATTACAAGTGATCCATCGGGAATGGGTGGAGGTAATTCTACACATTTAGGAACAGTGGCTATCAACTTCAAAGATTATGAAGAACGTGAAAAGGATATCTTTGAAGGCATGGAATATATGCGGAATGACTTGTCAGGTTTTGTGGCAGGGGCTAAGATCACCGTAGAGAAACCACAAGATGGTCCTCCCACGGGGCCTCCGATCAATTTGGAAATTTCAGGTCCGGAAATGGATCTTTTAACCAGAATTTCAAATGAGGTATTGAGGAAATTAGAAGCGGATTCGATCTATGCAAAAATGGATGGCTTAGAATCCGATCTTCCCGAGTCTCGTCCGGAAGTCAAAGTTGAGGTAGACCGGGAAAAGGCGGCGTTATTCGATCTAAATACCAATGCGGTAGGGATGACGGTTAGGCAGGCCATCAATGGAGTGGAAGCATCCAAGTTCAGAGACGGAAAAGAAGAGTATGATATCATTGTTCGTCTTTCTGATGAATACCGTAACGATCTGAGTACGCTGGCTGACCTTACTATCTTTCATGAGGGCGTTCAGGTTCCCCTTTCTGAAGTAGCGCGATGGGAAGTAAGCGATGGCTTCGGTGGTATCAAGCACAAAGAATCGGAACGTGTGATAACCATTAGTGCAGATGTGCGATCCGGCTATCAATCTAATGCGGTTTTGGCGGAAGCTCAGGAACTTTTAGCTGATTATCTAAACCAAATGCCCGCCGGATATTCGCATGAGTGGACCGGTCAGCAGCAAGATCAACAGGAGTCTTTTGAATTCCTGGGAAAGGCCTTTCTGATCGCCTTATTTTTGATTGCTTTTATTCTGGTGTCTCAATTTAACTCTGTGGCTAAACCGCTTATTATTTTAAGTTCGGTCATTATGTCTACAGCTGGGGTGTTTTATGGCTTAGTAACTTTCCAGATGGCTCTTGGATTGATGGCTATCCTGGGAATAATTTCACTTGCCGGAGTAGTCGTCAACAATGCCATTGTATTGATCGATTATGTTGACATACTTAGAATTCGGGATAAGTTAGATCTCAGAAGTGCTTTGATAGAAGGTGGTAAAATTCGATTCCGTCCGGTTATTCTTACGGCTATAACTACCACGCTTGGGCTGGTGCCATTGGCCATCGGCTTTAATTTCGACTTCATTGTTCTTGTCTCAAGCCCGCTCGAATTTTTTACGAATATGAGTGAGTATATTTTCTGGGGCGGAGAACAAGCGGCCTGGTGGGGGCCAATGGCAATTGCTGTAATTGTTGGATTGATATTTGCAACGGTATTAACACTGATCCTTGTTCCGGTGCTATACAGTGTGATAGAGCGAGCCAGAAGAAAGCTCAATGTAGTTTTATTTGGCACCGCAGAGCCTGGAATTATCAAAGATCAAAGTGAGCTGAACGGGGAATCAAGATCTAAGGTAACCGAGTCGTCAGCAGGTTAAACATTCACTAAAAGATTTAATACTTAAGTCCGTACATTTATGCGTGCGGACTTTTTTATGTCCGAAAACTTTTATCTTCTTCAAAAACACAAAAAAGTACTAATTCCGTGATACAACGATTTCAAACTGTATTTTTAGCACTCGCAACTTTACTGAACCTGTCAGTGTATTTTACCCCTATTTATGAAAAAGCTATGAATGATCCCCAGCAATGGATCGGCATTGGTATGGCAAGTTCATTACTTATAGCCATGGTGCTGAATGTGGTAAGTATCTTCCTCTATAATAACCGCAGAAATCAAATAGTTTGGGTGAAAAGATCTGCGCTGTTTCAGGTTATAGGTTTTGGGTTTTGCGTTGGGGTTCTGTTCTCTTTAGGTGGAATTGGAACCTATTTATGGGATGAGGCTTTAGGAACAGGTCTGGTGTTTTTTGGTCTGATCTTTCAAGTTCTTGCTATGCGTTATATCCGAAAGGATGAAGAGCTGGTGCGGTCGATGGATAGGATCCGGTAGGGAATTTTGGATCAGTCCTACTCAAAACTAAAGGTTTACGGTATACTCGCTGTCGGTTTAGCTACGTTTGGGATCGCTCCGGTCCTAGTCAAATTTGCGACCGAATATTCAGCCCTGCTTTTAGTAACGATCCGTACCGTAGGAGCTTTTTTGATGTTGGTACCCATCTATTTATATCAAAAGCAGAGTAAAAAGTATGATTTGAAAGCTGCAGGTAACGATAGCAAATGGATGGCGTTGGCCGGAATTGCACTGGGACTTCATTTCACACTCTGGACCAGCTCCCTGTTTTTTACATCGGTTGCCTCTGCCTCTGTATTAGTAACCATTCATCCCATTATGCTGATTGTTGCAGAGCGTGCACTTTTCAAAATGAAATTTGCTCCAACGGTATGGATCGGTGTATTTGTGGCGTTTTCGGGATCAGTGTTATTGGGCTACTCAGACTTTAGTAGTGAATCAACTTTTGCAAATCCTGTGTTGGGTAATGCGATGGCCTTTGCAGCGGCAGCGATATTTGCCGTTTATTTTTTAATAGGTAGAAAAGTGCGCCAAAACAGATCCTGGCTCGGATATGTTTTCCCTGTCTATGGCTATGCTGCAGCAACCTGTGTCGTCATCTTGCTAATTGTTGAGGGATTCCCAACCCACATTGAACCTATGGTATTTTGGGTTGGAATTGCACTTGCAGTGGGGCCACAATTGATGGGACACGGCTCTTTGAATTATGCCGTCAAGTATGTTTCTCCCACTCTGCTTTCAACACTGATCTTAACAGAACCCATTTTTGCCACTATTCTTGCATTTTTTATCATTGGAGAACTGCCCGCTACACTTTCATTCCTTGCAATATTTATAACTTTGGTTGGGGTAATGCTTACCTGGAAAAAGAAACCAAAGCACCTGAGAACAAAAGGGGACTGATACGCTTATCAATAATATTAGAGAGATCTATAACTGTAATTTGAATAAGGTTGGAGAAAAATCAAGAATTTTTGAATGTATAAATGGATAAAAAACAAGGTACTGAATAGCATTCCGAACCTTTTGGTTTATTAATTCGTTTAAAGCTTTGGATTGATTAGACAATACTAAGTTTGAGGTAATTCATACTAAATTCACGTATTATTACGTATGGTATATGGATTTGTAAGTTCATTATAGATTTGAAATTGATAATGAAAACAACCGCAATACATGCTATTTAAAAAAATAAATTTTAGAGAGGCGTCAAGGTACTTGATGCTAAGCGGAGTTGGAGTACTATTACTCGTAAGTTGTTCTGAAACTGCTCAGGAGAAACCGGGAAGTAATATTACGTTACCGGTTTCGGTGATAGAGCCTGTTGAAAAGGATCTTTCTGAGATCAGACAAAATGGGGTTCTTCGTATGATCACCAATTACAGTTCGGGTTCTTATTTTCTGTATAAAGGAATTCAGGTTGGTTTTGAGTATGAACTGCTGAAGGAATTCACCAAAGAGAACGATCTTGCCCTTGAAGTGGTAATACCCGGGCCTGATGAAAGCCCGTATGACCTTTTGAATAGTGGAAGGGGAGATATCATTGCCGCTAATTACACCATCACTCCAGAGAGAAAGCAGGTTGTAGAGTTTACACGTCCCTATAATTTAGTTGATCAGCTCATTGTAGTTTCTGACGACCTCGGTTTTAAACCGCAGAGTATAACTGACCTGAAGGGCATATCAATAAGTGTACGAAGAAACAGCTCCTATTTTGTACGTCTTCAAGAGTTGCAGGAAGAAGGGTTTCCGGTTGAGATCAACGTGATTCCTGAAGATATGGACACAGAATCAGTGCTTTTCCAGGTAGCTGACGGCGAATATGATGCAACCATTGCGGACAACAATATATACGATGCAGCGAGCAAATACATGAATGGCCTGGTAAAAGGGCCGCTTATCGCTGAAAGTGATACCATAGCATGGGCTATTCGTAAAAATGCCCCTGATCTTGAACATCAGTTAAACAGGTTTTTATATAAACATTTTCGTTTTAATGAAGAAGGAATTCCCAAGCGCTCAGCTTTTTTGAATGTGCTTAGAAGAAAATACTTTGAATCTGGAAATCAAATTGCAGACTATTTTAGCCCGGGGTATCAGGAAGGGCAATCTGGTACTATTTCTCCATATGACAATATGATAAAAGTAGTGGCTGAAGAATATGACGTGGACTGGGTGATGCTTACCGCTGTGGCTGCACAAGAATCAAAATTTAATCCATCATCGATAAGCTGGGCAGGCGCAGTTGGAATTATGCAGGTACTGCCACGATTTTCGGAGATCTCATCAGATTCATTACATATCCCGGAAGTTAACATCCGGGAAGGAGCTAAAATTTTAGACTCCCATTTAAAGCATTATTCCTATATGGATTCCACGAATCAGTGGTCATTTGCGCTGGCAGCTTATAATGTTGGACAAGGCCACCTGGCTGACGCACGCCGACTTGCTATCGATCACAATAAGGACCCAAATGAGTGGGAAAATGTATCAGAGGCTCTGCTCAGGTTGATGCAGCGAAAATATTATCAAAATGCGAGATATGGTTTTGCGCGTGGTATTGAAACGGTACGTTACGTGAATGAGATCATGAATAGATACAATACCTATCAAACTGTGTTAGTATACAATCAGTCTCGTACATCGGGCGGCTCAGGCAGCGGAATTCTGGGTCTTAAAACGTTTAATTGACTCTCAGAACCAATAAAGTGATATCATCATACTGAATCCCATTTGAAAATTCAGTTATATCAGTTATTACAGCATCTATAATTTCCTGTGACGACTTTCCTATATTCTTATTGAGACAGGCTATCAGGCGCTCCTCTTCATACTCTTCCGTTTTATCGGTATTCATGGCTTCAGTAACACCGTCGGTATAAAGTATCAAAACATCGCCTGACTGAAATTCTATGGATGCAGATTCATAGGGTGCCATCGAGGGCATAGCTCCCAATATCACACCACCTTTATCAAGTTCCAGTGGCTGATCATTTCCTTTTCTGAACAAAAGCGGATTATTATGACCGGCATTGACGTAATCAAACCGCTTGCCGTCAGTAGAGATCTTTCCCCAAAAGAAAGTGATGAATTTATCCGGTGGTGTATTCTCATAAATGATATTATTGATACTTCCGGTAGCCTCAGCTAACGTGATATCTATGGGAGCAAGCGCGTGCAACATAGATTGCAGGTTGGCCATGAGAAGGGAGGCCGGAACTCCTTTTCCGGTAACATCAGCAATAGCCAGAATGCTTCCTTTATCCGGGGTTTCCAATATGTCAAAGTAGTCGCCCCCAACCTGACGGGAAGATATATTCGTAGCTTTGAGGTCGAATCCTGAGATCTCAGGAATTGGTGATGGAAGTAATCCCTGCTGAATGGTTTTGGCCAGGTTTAGCTCTTCCTCCATTCGCCTTTTCTCGATCTGTTCTTCCAGCAGTAGCGTTTTTTGGATGGTCAAAAGGGCTAAGTTTCCAAGTGACTGAAGGAAGTCTACTTGTTCCTTTCCGTAAGATTCCTTGTTGGCCGGTACCCCAACCCCAACTACTCCAATTTTTTCATTTTGGAAACGAAGAGCGATCACGAGCTCGATTCCATTTTTTCTAAAAAGGGGCAGTCATGTTCGTCTCTGCAGTAAAAGACATCATCTAGCTCGAACAGAGTGTCGATTTCTTTTTTTGATGGTTTTTCATTTAAGCCGCTACTTGCAACGATTGATTTCTTACCATCAGTATCCAATACAAAAAAGAAGGTTCGGATCAGCATCTGACCAAGCATGGCGAACTTAAATGTACGCGCAATCTCTTCACGGTCAACCATGAGGTTGAAGTCTTTGCTTAGTTCAAGGAGAGTGTGAAGATCATGGACTTTCCGGTCAAGCTTTCGGTTTATAAGCCGCAATTCCTGGAACATCCGGGAGTTAGCAATGGCTACTGAAGAAATGATGGTAAGGCTTTCAATGAACTCGAGTTCACTTTCGGTAAGAGGCTTCTGAGTGCCTTTTGGACCCAGGCATAAAAACCCAAGATGATGATTAGTGGTCCGAAGATTGAATAATATACTTCCTTTAGGGAGTTCCAGCTTTTCAATAAGCTTCGGGTGATCATCTCCATATAAAACCGAATGCTCCAAGGCTTTTTCAGGGAAATCAAGTTGAATGGTATCGTCTTCAGAATAGGTGTTGCGTCCTTTGATCTTACTGATCTGGTAAAAATTATCCGTCCCTTTGTGGATCAGGATCATGCCCCTTGGTACAAGAAGTTTGCCCATAGTAATGAGCAGTAAGTTATTTAATACAAAATCAGGCTCCTGTGATTCAATAAGCATTCTGCTTGTCTCAAGCAGGGTTCGCAGCTCAAACCGGCTTTGGCGTTCTTCAGTATGTGCTAAGAGTGATTTTTTATCCACGACACATCAAATATTTTTGACCATTCGTATCTCGTTGGTCTGGCCCTTTCTGTTGTATTGAACCTGATCCATAAGTTTCCTGATCAAATAAACTCCCATGCCTCCCCTCTTTTTTTCCTTGATACGCTTCATGAGGTCAGGTTCACTGTATGTGCTGGGGTCAAAACTTTTCCCTTTGTCTACAAGGGTGATCCATAGCTGATCTGAGTCTGATCCAATTTCAATATTTACTTTCTCAGTGGGAGAGTCTTTATATGCATGCTTAATAATATTAGTATAAGCTTCATCGACGGCTAAACGTATTTCAGAAATATCCTTTTGACTGAGGCCAATATTCTCTGCATGAGCTGCAACAAAATCCCGCACTTCTGCCAAGTGCTTCGTAGAAGCCTCAACAGATAAGTTTTGTATTTGCTTGGATCCTGCCACTCTCTTGTTATTTAATTTTCAAAGCTTGTTAAGGCTTGTTTTTCATCTTCCAGGATATCATAGAGTGTTGGAAAACCCAATAAATCAAATACATTATAAACGCGGTCATTCATATTGGTGAGTTTAATGTCACCGCCTAAACTTCTTACATCTTCAATATAGGCCATAAACACTCCAAGCCCGGCGCTGGCTATATAATCAAGGCCGGAGCAATTAACTATTATGGAGTAGCTTTCTTCATCGATCAAAGACTTGAGGGAATTCTCTAGATGAGAAGCTGTGTGTGCATCAAGCTCTCCACTGATATCCAGTATAGTTACATGGTCTTTTTGGCGTGTAGCAATACTGAAATTTTTCATTTCACTAAAATTGAAGTTTCTGAATATTGTTGAACATGCATAATAACGTAAACCACAGAATTAGAAAAGTTTTTAAGGGGGAAGGATTACGATTATCAGAAAAAAAAGATGCAAAAAAATAGGGCATTGCATTATTCATATGCAATGCCCTGACTATTCATCAAGAGAGACGCTACTAGAGCGCTCCTATAATTAAGCAAATGCTTGGGAGAGATACAACTATAAATTCCTATCGATTATTACGACCCGCTTCCGGAGCGTTGGATCTTAGAAACCCAATAGCCTGAATTAAGCTCCTCTCCGAGCTCAGTTCCCAATTCTTGTGCATCAGCCTTGGTTGCAAAGAACCCTACACGTAAACGAAACCAGATATTTCCGGTGTCTTCTTCACCGATTTTTACTGTGTAAACATTCGGGTACTCCCGATCACTGATCTTGTTCTTATAAGAATTTGCCTGATCTTCTGAGCGGAAGGCTCCCACCTGTACGGCATACTCACCATCCTCAGCAAACTTAGGACCTGATTCTTCTTCTTCAATTTGTTCTTGTTCGGTCGCGCGCGCAAGACTGTCTTCCCGTGCTTGCATTAATTCAGCAATACGCTGCTGTTCCACTTGTCGGAGTGAATCAATTCGTGCCTGTTCAGCGGCTCTTCGTTCCTCTTCACTTGGCCCGCAGCCTTGTATCGTTATCAATGTAAATGCCAGTAGCAGGGTGTAGATGCTTATATTTTTCATAGCTTTTTGTTTGTTGATAGTTGTGTATAAACTTAATCCCGAATCAATTTAAACTTACATTATCCCGCTCTGTTTCACAAATATTCACGCATCAAAACTTTCAGAAGTATTAGAATAGTCCTTATCTTATATAGACTGAATCTAAATGAAGATATTTTGGTTCAGAAATTATATGGAAAAACCTCTTTTACAAATAACCGGATTAACCAAATCATTTGACCAAAGTGGCCCTGTAGTAAACAATGTGGGCTTTGATGTAGGGAAAAATGAGATCTTTGCGCTTTTAGGCCCAAGTGGTTGTGGCAAAACAACTACACTTCGCCTGATCGCAGGATTTGAACAGTGTGAGGCCGGAAAGGTTTACATAGAGAATGAATTGGTGGAAAGTCCAGAAAAAAGATTACCTCCCCAGAAAAGGGAGATAGGTTTTGTGTTTCAGGATTATGCGCTTTTCCCTCATATGAATGCACTTGATAATGTAGCTTTTGGTTTACGGGAGGCTGACCGGAAAAAACGACCGGTGCTTGCTGAAGAAGTGCTTTGCCGTACTGGAATGGAAAAGTATAAGCACCGCATGCCTGATGAACTTTCAGGCGGGCAGCAGCAGCGTGTTGCTCTAGCACGAGCTATTGCACCCAAACCTCGACTGGTATTAATGGATGAGCCGTTTTCCGGACTCGATGCCATGCTAAGAGATACCACCCGTAAAGAAGTACGTGCAATTCTTAAAAAATCCGGCATGAGCGCGATCCTTGTTACTCATGATCAAGAGGAAGCACTCTCTTTTGCTGACCGGATAGCCGTGATGAATAATGGTCAGATAGAACAGATCGGTACTCCCGAAGAAGTTTATTATCATCCCAAAACACAATTTGTGGCGCAGTTTTTAGGCCGCACGAATTTATTCCGTGCACATGCAGACGGTTCTGATAATGTGGAAACAAGATTGGGTCCCGTGAAGATCAATAAGGAAGCAGAGGGATTGATCCTGTGTTCTATCCGTCCGGAACACCTGACCATTGAGCGATGTAAAGCTGGTGGAGCTGAAAGCGGAATTATCGTGGGGCGGGAGTTTCGCGGTCATGATATTACATATCATGTTTTATTCAAGGGCGATAAATATATTGTTCATACTGATAACAGACTGTTATTTGATGTGGATGAGCACGTAATTGTGAAACCTTTGGAGCCTGCCGTAGTATTAGAACAAAAAGCTTGATAAAGTTCATTTAAAACTAATCATTATGTCATTTTTTGGATTTCTTGTATTATTACTAATTGCAGCTATTTGTGGAGGAATTGGCCAAAGCATAAGTGGATACAGCTTTGGAGGCTGTCTTATCTCAGCCGGAGTTGGATTTATCGGAGCCATTTTGGGAAAATGGATTGCCGGTGAGTTAGGTCTACCTGAACTTTGGACCATTGAGGTGAGTGGAAGCCCGTTTCCAGTGGTTTGGTCAATTATTGGCGCCACACTTTTTACAGCAGTTTTGGGAGCTTTGATTCGGGGAAAAGCACAAATTAAATAGAATGATCATCTACGTTTTTTAAGCCGTTTCATCTTATATGAGTAAAATAGAAGCAGTAATTTTTGATATGGACGGAGTAATTGTTCATAGTAATCCTACCCACAAAAAAGTGATCAGAGATTTTTGCGGTAAACACGGGATCGAAGTTTCAGAAGAGAAATTCAGAGAAAAAATTTATGGGCGGACCAATAAAGATTGGGTGCCCGCAGTATTCGGTCCTCTTTCTGATGAGCAGATCCAGGAATACACAGATGAAAAAGAGCAGATCTTCAGAGATGTTTTTGATCCGAAAGAAAACGTAGTGCGTGGGGTTTTTGAATTTTTAGACCTGCTCAAACATAACGGGATCAAAAGCGTGGTTGCTACTTCCGCACCGGCTGAAAATGCCGACTATATTTTAAGTGAGCTCGGTATCTCTTCTTACTTTGAAACTGTGCTGAATTCCTCGCACGTAACTAAGAGTAAACCTCACCCCGAGCCATACCTGAAAGCAGCAAAATCTATAGGAAGATCACCAGAAAACTGTATTGTGATTGAAGATTCACTCTCAGGAGTTGAGTCCGGTTTAGCAGCGGGATCAAAAGTGGTTGGAGTTGCAACTACACATACCCATGATGAGTTGAGTTCCTGTTCCCTTGTCATCGATGATTTTAAGGGACTGAAACTGGAAGATCTTCAGAATATCCTGTAAAACTTACAGCTTATCGAGTGAGGGGAAACTGTTCTAAAAATTGGCGGGTAACTTCTACCTGGCAAATAGACCTGACAAGGTTATGCCTTGGATAATCAAATGAATAATATTGATTCCCATTCAGGTGATCGGTCAAAAAACGAATACCCATAATGAGTGACATATAGGGAGCTGCATAAGGTAAATAGTTGATCTCATTTTCAGTAAGCCAGTCGGCTCCTCCGGCACTGTATCCTTCTAAAAAAGCAGTGTGATAACCTCTCCGTAGATTAATCTTATTAAGGTCAGGTTCGTCTTCGGGCGAATTGGGAGTTAATGTTCTGAGGCAATCCCCCACATCAAAATGAATGATCCCGGGCATTACGGTATCGAGATCTACTATACAACGGGCTTTCTCAGAGTTATCAAATAAAAGGTTGTTGAATTTTGCATCGTTATGGGTGATGCGAAGGGGGATAGTGCCGTTTTTCATGGCATGTTCAAGCGGAATCAGAAGCCGGATAAATTGGGATATCTTATCAAGAAGAACCCCTGTGTCAGAATGATCAATAGTCGTAACCTTTAAAGCCTCCTGAAGCTGCTGATAACGAAATTCCAAGGAATGGAAGTCAGGAATAGTTACAGATAATCGTTCTGGATTTGTTTGGGCCAAGGCATCTGCAAAGTAAGCAAATGCATGTCCTGCTTCCCAAACCATCTCCTTATTTTTGGGGCTTTCGTAACCGAGTAGATGTTCTTTAAAGTGATACATCCTCCAGGTAGCAGAAACAGATCTATAAAATAATTCCTCATCATTGGTCTTGAAGATCTCCAGGCTTTCATAGGGAGAATCTTGAAACGCTTTGGACAACGTGTTTGTGACAAGCTCAATATTATTCATTAGCGAATCAACATCACCAAAGACCGCAGTATTTATTTTTTGCAGAAGATAGGATTGCTCAGTTGCTTCGATTTTATAGGAATGATGTATGAGTCCGGTTTTAAGCGGAATGCTCTTGATCTCATCTACAGAAACAGGATACTGCTTTAGTACCTTTTTAATATCTAATTCAGAGTTCATCAGGATAGGCTCCTGATTCGTGGAGTTCCCTGAGCTGCTCATTCACCCAATGGTTATCCTCGCTGTAAGTTACTCCAAACCACCGGCTATCGGTTGGAATGACGGAAACTTTGGCTCCTTCTTCCAAGAGTTTGGTCAGAACATTTGCAAGGTAAAATTCAGCATTACTTCCCGGGGTGAGATCCTTGTAGAACTGATCGAATCCTTCACGAATGGTTTTGAATACGGCCGGTGTAAATCCCATTAAATTCATGGAGATAAGATCGTTTGATCGAAGTGCTATTTCATTCCCATCTTTTTGAGCAATGATCTTCCCATTTGATGCTTCAATTGATTTCAGCTCCTCAATTTCTAACAAATTTCCGTAATCATTTAACTTGCAGAGTCCGCGGGAAACGGAGCCATGTGGACTCAATGTATTCCCCAATTCATAACCCACAATAAAAGCATCGTTGGAACTTTCATCCATTGTATGGAGGTGAACGCAAGCTTTCTGAATAGCTGATCTACCATAAAAATCATCGGCATTGGCCATGGCAAAAGGTTCATTGATCTCATCTTCCGCCATCCAAACAGCATGGGCTGTGCCCCAGGGTTTGGTTCTCCCCTCCAGCATTTTATAGGATTTGGGCAGTGAATCCAATTCCTGAAAAACCACTCTCAGGTCAACTTTATCTTTCCATTTGTTTAGAACAGATTCATTAAAAGCCGGCTCAATTTCCTTACGGATAACAAATACGATCTTCTCAAAACCAGTCTGAATAGCGTCATAAACCGTATAGTCAATAATAAGATGATCGTGTGGCCCAAAGGTTGAAAATTGCTTGGAACCGCCATATCTACTGCCCATTCCGGCCGCAAGTATCACAAGTGAAGGCATAATGTTAGGTTTCTAAAGGGAGTTGAAATTTCAGTCCTTGATAAAGTTACCACTCACCAAGGCCAAATACAGGTTTTCGGGTGATCCATTTTCCCTCTGTGAAATCAGGTATATCCTGTGGAGTTCCTCCTTCCCGGATCGATGTCTCCGATAAGGGAGTGATAACACGCATTACCGCTGCATCATATACATCAATTACAGCAGGTGCCCCGGCTCTTACACTTTCAACGAAAGCCCGGTCCAGGAAATAATCCATTCCGCCATGACCACCATCTACAGCAATTTCTCCATATTCTCTCCAAAGTTCGTGGTCATACTTCTCAAACCAGGTTTCCCATTCATCCCATTGATGCGATCCTGAAACTCCTTCCACATGAACGCGCCGTGTGTGGTAATCAAATTCAGCGAGCCCTTTTACTCCCTGAACTCTGAACCCAAGGGAATAAGGCCGGGGAAGATTGGTATCATGCGTAAGAATGAGGGTTTCTCCGTTAGCTGTGGAAATGTGAGATGTCACAATATCTCCCAGCTTCCAGTCTATGTTTTCATAGGGGTGATTTTCACCTCCTTCAGGATGATCCAGAACAAACTGATTAAGGCCTGTGGATTTGGTGGCAAAAGAGGAGATAGAAGTGAGGCGATTTCCGCGATTTACATCGAGCATAGCATTCAATGGACCGAGCCCGTGTGTGGGATAAAGCTCTCCGTTTCGGCGAATGGAGTGCTCAGTTCTCCACCGGGCTTCGCCATAGCTGTCTTTGCCATAGGCCAGTCCGCCTTCACCGTCGTTGAATTTGACTTGTCTGAGATCATGCTGATATCCGCCCCTCAGGTGTACAAGTTCTCCGAATACATTGTCCCTAACCATATTTAGAACCGCCATTACATCACGGCGATAATTCACATTTTCGAGGAAAAATAAATGAGTTCCGGTTTCCTGATGAGTGCGAACTAATTCCCAACATTCATCAACAGAAAAAGCTCCTGATACTTCTACTCCCGTATAAACGTCGTTTTTCATTGCGGCCAAACACATGGGGGTGTGCCACTTCCAGTTGGTAGCAATGATCACTCCGTCCAGATCTTCCTGTTCGAGCATTTCAAGATAAGCGTGATCACTTCCTGTATAGATTTTTGGGGCAGATTTTCCGTGGCGGTCAAAAAGTTCTTTTGTTTGGGTGATAGCCTCCGGGTCAATATCACAAATGGCAGGGCAATGAACACCTTCATACCGAAGAAGATTATTGACGTGATTTCTACCTCTCAATCCTGTACCTATAAAACCAATTCTTACCTCATTTGCCGAATTTGAGGAGCCCCTTTTAACAAAGGCAGGAAGCGTAAGAGAACCGGCAGCAAGTACCGATGCAGATTGAAGAAATTTACGTCGTGTAAAGTCGCTCATTTGAATTTAGTTTTGATCAAGTGGTTTTTAATGATGAATACCGCTGCAATAAATACCAGGCTTAAGATCCCTGCAGTGATATAATTTCCATATAAGAAACTTCCGGTTCCAATGAGCGCAGAATAGGTTCCAAAGCAACCTACGAATACCATCAAAATACTTTGAGGAACGCTCCATTCTTGTGATTCAGTGATCTCTTCTCCCCGCTCTTTAGATTCGTTGATGAGCTTCTTCCAGCCGGGCCCTCCGGGATGAGTAAGTTCATAGAATCTGCGCAGTGTTTCGTAGGATTCCGGCCTTGTAGTAAAAGCTGTGATGATCCATACTACAGAAGTGATACATACAGCAAGCAGTAACTTTACCGTGAAGCCATCAATGTAAGTAGTGGCCATGGCGTCATCACTCACAAATAGTACCAGCACAAAAGCTGTGATAGTTCCGCTGATCATGGCCACAACTTCTGTGATGGCGTTGATCCTCCACCAAAACCAGCGAAGCAGGTAGATGGCACCTGTTCCCGCTCCTGAAAGCAGAAGGATGTTGAAGGCCTGGGTAGCATCCCTTAGGAGGAATAAGGCAAATGCACCGGAAATAACCATGAGCAACAAAGTGGAGAGTCTGCCCATACGAACTAATTCTTTATCAGAGGCCTCAGGCTTTATAAATCGGCGATAAAAATCATGGACTAAATAAGACGAACCCCAGTTAAGATGTGTACTGATTGTGGACATGAACGCCGCGATCAGGGATGCTGTCACCAATCCCAGCCAGCCGGGTGAGAGTAATGTCAGCATTACGGGGTAGGCAATGTCATTTCCTAAGTACTGATCCTCAATATTCGGAAAGACTTCATGAATGGAAGCCAGATCCGGATAAAGAACCAGGGAAGCAAGCGCTACGATGATCCACGGCCAGGGGCGCAGGGCATAATGAGCAACATTGAAAAGCAGGGTTGCTCCAACAGCATGATTTTCATCCTTGGCAGCCAGCATTCGCTGTGCAATATATCCACCGCCACCGGGCTCCGAACCGGGATACCAAACCGACCACCACTGCACCGCGATCGGGATGATGAACATTGATATCACCAGCGAAGGATTGTTTATATTGGGAAACAGGTCTAGTTTTCCTTCCAGATTTGGGTGGTTAAATAAAGCTGTTAAAGAACCGATCTCAGGCTGATCAATAGCTACATAAGCCGCATAAAAAGCCCCGGCCATGGCAATACCGAACTGGAAGAAATCGGTCCATATAACTCCCTTGATCCCGCCAAGTGCGGAATATGCTACTACAATGGCCGATCCGCCTACTACAATGATCCAGGGCGAAAGCCCAAACATAATGGAACCGATCTTTATAGCAGCAAGAGTGACGGTTCCCATGATCAGGCAGTTGAATAAAACGCCGAGATAGATCGCCCTGAATCCACGAAGGAAAGAAGCTGCTTTACCGCTGTATCGAATTTCATAAAACTCAAGATCAGTCAGTACATTAGACCGTCTCCACAACCGTGCATAAATGAAAACCGTTACCATTCCGGTGATCAAAAAAGACCACCAGACCCAGTTTCGGGCAACACCGCCTTCACGAACTAATCCGGTTACCAGGTTAGGGGTATCGGCTGAGAAGGTGGTAGCAACCATTGAGATACCCAACAGCCACCAGGGCATGCTTCGTCCCCCGAGAAAAAACTGTTCCTGATTTTTCCCCGCCGTTTTGGAAGCCCACAACCCGATACCTAAAACTACAGCAAAAAAGACGAAAAGTATGATCCAGTCAAAGGAATGAAGTAGCATGATCTATGTTACATGAAATGGTTTTTTGTTGAAATGACCACCAAAAGAAGGGTGATAAAATATTGCACCAATAAAAAGCTATTCTGACCAAAAAACCAATGGATTGTGTGGGTGTTTTATTTTGGTGGAGAGAAAAGACCTTTTTTAAAGATAATCAAAGTGACCCCGCCGGGTTTATTTTTTTGATTCGGTACAAATTCTTAGAAATCAAAAAACATCATTTATTTGCTTTCTAACAGGTTTTTGACTAACTATGACTCGCGTTAAATTTTAGTGAATCAATAAAAACTTGTACCTAAATTTGTACCAATGACAGTCAATAAGCTATGTAATCTAACAGCATTGTTACACCTTATCGCTTTTTTCCAATTGCCTTATTACTACTATAATTTTCTTAGAATAGTGACACTATTAGTAGTAGCACTTGTAGTTTTATACGAATTTTCGAAAGAAGAAGAATTTTCGAGCTTTGGGTATGCATTCATTGGGTTAGGGATAGTATTCAATCCAGTTTTTCCTGTTAGTTTTGATGTAAATGTGTGGTTCTTTTTTAATCTTTTAGCATTGATATTGTTCTCTGTTTATGGAATGTCGAATGATGAAATAAAACTGAAGGCCTCCTTAATGAAAATTATAGAGTTAATTAAGGACTAAGGCATTATGGCAACAATCAAAGCAGTACTAAGGCCAAAGAAAAATAAAAAAGGTGAACAACCTATTTATTTACGTATTTCTCATAAGGGAAAAACTAAATATCATTCATTAGGTTTTAGCATTAAAAAGAAATTTTGGGATAAGGAAAAGGGGAAGGTGAAATCTAATGATTATCTCGATTATGACTCAATAAATAAAGTTATAAGGGATGAAGAGAAAATCGCTAAAGATAAGGTCTATTCATTAAGAGCAAACAGAGAAGCTGTTACTTCTGCAAAAATTAAATCATCTGTCAAAGGAATGATTGATAATGACTTTATTCAATACGCAGATAAGTTTGTAAAGAGAAAGTTCCAAGCTAATATTCGCACTGGCAGAAGATATCAATCAATACTTACAAAATTGAGAGAATATACCGGAGGATCATTTCAGTTCTCAGAGTTAACTGTTACATGGATCAATGAATATTCTGATTGGTTAGCGAAAGAAAAGAAAAATAATTACGGAACTATTCATAGCAATTTAAGGGGAATAAGGGCGATTCTAAATGAGGCTATTAGGGAGGATCTACATCCTTATGAAAAGAATCCTTTTTTAAAGATTAAAATGAAAAGGCCAAAGCCTCAGAAAACTAAATTGAATGTTGATGAGATTAATGAATTAAAGAAACTTGATTCATTTACTTCACACTTGCAGCAAATCTCAAGAGATGCATTCCTTTTTTCATTTTATACCTGTGGTATGCGTTTTTCAGATGTTTGTATGCTCAAATGGGGAAATATTGAAGGGGGCTATTTAAAATATTATGTAAGTAAAACTAAAGAATATTTAAGCATTAAATTGCTTCCTGATGCATTAAACACTCTTGAAAAATATTCTATAGAGGGTGTAAGCATTAAAAATAAGGATGAAAGCATAAAAATAGCACCTGAAGTCAACGAAAAATTAATTTTTCCTTTATTAGATGAAAGCGATATAAAACTTAATGCATCAAAACTTATTTCCCGCATTGGAAGTGCAAATGCTAAAGTAAACAGCGCATTAAAATTGGTTGCTAAAAAATCTAAAATTTCAAAACATTTAAGTTTCCACGTAGCAAGGCATTCTTATGCAAATTTGGCCAATAATTCTGGAATGCCACTTAGTGTAATTCAAAATACATTGAATCATAAAAGTTCTAAGACTACAGAAGCTTATTTGAATAGCCTTGAAAATGAAGTAGTCGATAATAGTGTAAGAGAATTTTTTAAAGGGATTCGCAATGAGTAAGAAATATACGTTTGAAGACTGGAAGTCTGGGAAACCTATTGAACCAACGGAAACAAGTAAAAATATCAATGACTTTTATAGAGGGATTGCTTCTGATGGACTAATGGAGTACGAAGAGCTCCATAAAATTCAAGAAAAACAGAGATGGGTTTATGAGAAAGCAATTGAGATAAATAAAAAAGCATCTATTCGACAATTAAAATCTGAATTGCTGCGGACGGATTTCCCGGAAAGCTATTTAGAAAAAGAGATCTCTAAAGTGAATGCAGAGTTAGGGGAGTATCCTTTTGTCAAGGATAGAGTATTAGACGGAACAGACGATTACTATAATATGAGGGGAGGGGATTTAAAAGAGGTAGAAGATGTCTTAGAAGGAAAGCGTAATCAATTTTATCAAATTTATTGCCAAACGTATGAGGATGGTAAATGGGTTTCAAATGAATATCTGATGGTGACATCACTACTACACTACCAAAAATTTTTAAATTCATTTGATTTAAAAAGCTTTCTTCAAAAGAAGCAAAAAAGTGATCAGACATTAACAACTGGCAAAAAAGGGGCGCCAGTCAAGGGCTTGTCCTATGAAGAAGCTTTTGAGTTATTTGAGAAATTTCAAAGTGAAAAGCCAAGGAGCTTTGTTTATAAAGAGGATGGCTCTTACAATAGGTATCAATTTATAAAATACTTGGCAAAATACGTTGATAAAAATAAAATTGACCTTTCAGACTCTTCTATTGAAAGAAGGGCAAAAAAAGCGATAGAAAAGAAAATGGGGTTATAAATACTTCTGACCCTATCAAAATATTTATGAGTTAATTGAGCTTTCCTTACTGGCTTATCCTGAGTCGAATTCCATAATCTAAACTCAGGAAAGTCATGAAAAACGTAATAATAGCAACTCATTTTGAATTAGAAGAACTTATAAGTGATGCAGTAAAAAATGCATTAAAAGATCTGGATAAGGATGACAGATCAGAAAATCGAATTTATACAATTCGTCAGGCGATGCACTACTTGAATGTATCTCGTTCCACGCTTCAAAGATGGAGAAAAGAGGGGAAGCTTAAATCTATTAAAGTAGATAGTAAAGTTTTATTCCGGCAGGAAGACTTAGATGAAATGCTAACTCAAAACTTGTCAGAATAATGCAGAGCTATAATAATATTGATGTCATCTGGCCAGATATAGTTAATCCTTTAGACCAGGAGTTGAAACCCATAGACTTTGTAATCAAAGGGTATTCAGCAAAGGGATTAGTAACCGTAATAGGAGGAGCAGGGGGGTCCGGAAAGTCTCTCTTAAATCAATACCTTTTACAGAAGCGAAACGATGAGGTTTTAGAGGTCAACAAGAAGCAATATGCTCTATACCTGACGGGGGCTGATACAAGCGACAGTGAGTTAAATAGAAGGGCTCATAACATAGGAGAAAATGCAGGCTTGTTAGGTCTGTCTATACCTGAAAACGGATTACCTTTTATATGTGATCATAAATTCTTTAAGTCATTGAAAAAGAAAATATCAGAGTTTTCAGTTGATGCTGTAATTTTTGATACACTTGCTGACTTCCATCATGGGAACTTAATAGAGGCCAAAGATGCCAATGAGACTATGCAAGCCTTTAGGAGCTTAGCGAGCCAGTCTAACGTTGCTGTTATCATTATTACTCATACCAGAAAAGGAAGCAAGGTTAAGAATAGGTACGATGTAGAAGATATATCTGATTCCAGAATATTCACGACTAAAGCCGATTTTGTATTTGGCCTTAAATCTGAATACAAAAATGACTCTTTTAATCTAATTGAACTTCAATGCTTAAAAAATAGGAGCTCTAAACCGATTTCGGATATAAGGTTAAAGATCATTGAAGATCCGAATGATAAGAAAATTTATATACGTAGAACAGGTGAGCTTTTTGAGCATGAAGAGGCTAATAATTACAAAGTGAAAGAAAAAAGAGAGGAGACTAATAAAGTAGTAAATTTAAGCAAACAAGGTAAGAGCTATCGGGAAATTGAAAAGGCAACCGGTATTTCCAAATCGAAGGTCGGAAACATCGTAAAAAATAACAGTTTTTAACTGTCCATATCTATTTTGGGTATGGGTATTTGGACGTGGACATATAAATCTAACAAATAATATAAAACCAGGTCAAGAAAGGGGGCAGTGTAACGAGTTTTCCGAGTTTGGAACATCTTGAAAAAAATATTATAGTAACTTACTTGCTTAATATAATTAATGACATAAATGGTTTAATATGGATAACTATGATGAGTATAAAGCCAGAGAAAAGTTCGAAAATGCTTATAAGGACTACATTTTTGAATTAATAGAAAAGGCTGAAAAAATACTCTCTGATTCTGGTGTAGTAAAAATAAAAGAAAAAAACGTAGAATTAACTCGTGCCCATACTTTTATCAAATATTGGAGTCTATTTAAAATAATTTATAAACCATCAGAAGTTAAGAAATTAGAAGTGGATTGGGAAAAAGTAGCACTTTCCTCACCCAAAGAAAAAATAACCATTTGGAAAGAATTTGATGAGCTGACTATTGATGAAACCAAACTGGATTTATTAGGCTTGGCAATGTTAGATATAGAGATTTCAGCTTTATTGAATCAAGAAAACCTAAATAAAAGTTTCCAAGAAATTCTGGATGATTTTGATAATATCATACTACAGAAAAGATATTCCAGGATACTTAAACAGTTGAATACAAAAAAGTTTCTTAGGGAACTTAAAGTGATGCCAGACTTTAGTTATGAAGAACACCTTGCAAGGGAAGTTGTTGCATATAAACACTTTTACGATAATGAATATGAAAAATATATTGAGAGTTTACTCGATATACCAAAAGGGTTTCATGAATTCATAGACCAAGTTATTGAGATATATGACGCAAATAAAGGCTCATATATTAATAGTAAAATATCTGAAAAGTTTCGGCATGGGTGTATTTCTGTATATGGTTTTAAATTTAGGGATCAGATTTTAGAAATTGCAGATGTTAAAATAGAGGCATATAAGTCTTCACATGGAAAATATCCTCATGAAATTATTTGGGACTTTTATAAAGAGATTTTTCCAAATATCCCTGAAAAACAAGTATTGATTGAAAAGCTTAAAAAATTACCAATTGACTTAAATGTTGAATTTAGATTAAGTGAAGCAGGATCATATTTGTTAGGTGGGAATATGACGAGATCCGAAGGCTTAAAACATATTAAAGCAATTGATGTTGATGGTTATAAGGATGAACCCGATTCGAGTGGATTTTATCATAAGAAAAGGGTTTTTGAGAGTGATATTCCAAAATTGTTAGTCCCAAATTGGATAAAAACCTTAATTAGCCATAATTATGCAAAAATTGTTCGAGAAGCAGAAAATGAAATTAGAGATGAAAATAATAAATATAAAATTGGCGGAAGATGGCTATCAGAAAATAACGTATATGAAACATTAAGAAAAAAATTACCTAAGGACACAAGAATCATTCGAGAGAAGTGGATTTCTATTAGGGGTGCAAAAAGATTAGATTTCTATTTGCCAGATCATAAATTAGCCATCGAATACAATGGTATTCAACACTATGAGCCTATAGAATTTTTTGGAGGTAAAAAAGGCTTAAAGGCAAGGCAGGAAAGTGATAGCTTAAAGAAAAAGTACTGTAAAGAAAGAAATATTCTACTTAAAGTTATTAAGTACGATGAAGATATAAAAAAGTGTGTTAATTCAATTATAAAAGAATTGGAATGATATTTAAAACACAATTAGGTAAGGTAGTTGAATAGTAACTTAAATTTTAAAAAAGGAGTTCTAAGCGAATTTATATCCATAGAACCGGAGAGTTATTTGAATATGAAGAGGCTACTGGTATTCTAAAGGGAAAGTATGAATATCTTGAAAAGTAATAGCTCTTAACTGTCCATGCCTTATAAGGTATGGGCAGTTGGACGTGGACATTTAGAATAGTAATTAAGTGAGTAAATCTGCTTTAAGTAGTAACAGAGGGGGAGATTCTTTAAGGTTTTCAGGAAGTTTTTCTAGTCTATCAATGGCCTTTATAAAATCCAGTTTTGTTGCACTTCCTAAAGTTTCTTTTAGTGACTTTAAATAAAACTTATTATGATTTGGAGACTGATTATCTTTTAAGTCTTGATAGGTATTTGCAAGATCTATAACAAGGTAATCCTTAAAATGCTTGTTAATATTATTACTGGTCCAAAGGAAGCAGATTGATTTGATATAGCATTCTACAAGATAAGCTGCAAGACGCCATTCAGTGTTATTTTTTAAATCATTATTCGATATATATAATTTAACTGATTCAGGTTTAATACCAATTGCGAGCCATTCTTTTAGCTTTTCAAGTATTTCATAAATAAAACGTTCATAGATAGTAGTAAAAATAGAATTACCATTATTTGGCACAGAATTATTTTTTGCCATTTCTACAATAATGTCATGAAGAATTGGTACTTCATAATGCCATTTTAAATTTTTTGTGCTTGTAGATTCTTCAAAATTTGTATCTATGGCCTCTCTTAATAAAATATCGTACAGAGTTAGATAAAGATAAATTCTATCGTAAGATTTGAAATCATCAAAAGATTTATGAGGCTTATTGTATTTACTTTTTTGATGACTACTGCTTTGTAGATCCTTTAGAATTAGTAACAGTATGAAGTTATCTAACTGTAATTTTTCAAATCTTTTATCACTATCAAATAAAAATTTTAGAATTCTATTGTGCCTGAAAATTTTAAAAGTATATCGATTGTTGTTAGGATAGCCTGATAAATTATTTCTTATCTCATTTTGAAGTGCTGAAAAAGAATCAGAATAATGTTGTGCAATAATCTGTTTGAAAAAATCATTGCTATAGAAGTTATCAATTTTGTCAAACCTTAAACACATATAAGGCTTCGTTTGTGCTAAATGTTTTACAAACTCAGTATTCTGAATGATTGATGTAAATAGGTTTATTACTAATGTACTTCTTGAATCAATATAATTATCTGTCCAATTGTATATATTTCTTATATATCCAAAATTAACAATTGAATAGAGAGATTTTTTAATAATACCTATTTGCGGTTTTTCCCTTTCTTGATCTTTATCAAAACGGATATCTTCTATATAGTAGTAATCAAAGGTTCTGATATAATCTCTTAACTTAATGAAGGGTAACCATAATAGTAGTTTTCCTTTACCTACTTTTATTAAGTAGTCTAAGTATTTTTCTAGAGAGGCACTCAAAACAAGAAATTTTTTTTCCTGTAAGCTTGAAAATAAAAAGGTTGTAAAGGATTCAATTTTCGAAATAGGAACTTTATTACGATGAATACGATGGAAAAGGTGTGTTCCGGCTACTAAAAAAACAATTGAATAGGAGTGGCTTAAGCTTATCCCATAATTATGTAAACCTAAACCAGGTGTCAATTCATACTTCAAAAATAGATCAAAAAAGATTAAGTAGAATAGGATTAGAAAAGTAATAAAATAGAAAAACTTATCTACGGCATTAAAATTTAGGATAAATCTTGATCTCTGTTCTTCACCAAAAAGCGAATAAACAGCTACAATTAGACCTAAAAGTGTAATTATACTATCAATTGTCATGCAAACAATGATAAGATATTATTATTACTATTCAAGAAAGATTACGTCAGAAAATGTATTATATATTGTACCTATTTATCATAAGGCATTTAAAAATAATAACTTAAATATGTATATGGTGACCCCGCCGGGAATCGAACCCAGATCTAGGACTTAGGAGGTCCCTATTCTATCCAATTGAACTACAGGGTCAGTGGTCAGGCAATCTTTGATGAAAAGATACGTAGGTTAGCGTAACAAATCAGCAACTTATAAGTAGAAGTTTGGTGATCATATTATACCTGACATAAATCAATCGAGATGCAAAAAATATCGATTCTCTTTATCACCTTGTTCTTGTTCATTAACATAACGGATGTTTTGGCCCAAACTTCCATAACCGGACGCATAGCAGATGCTGAAACAGGCGAGCCTTTGCCGGCTGCGCACATTATCATCAAGGATACCTATAAAGGAACCATATCGAATCAGGACGGGGAATTCAGCCTGATCGTAGGGGAGTTGCCGGTCACACTGGTGGTGCGCTTTATTGGTTTTGAAAGTCAGGAAAAAACGATCACTGAAAACTCAGGCCCGGTAGATTTCCTGCTGAAACCGGCGGTTGCAGAAATGGGGGAGATCGTGGTTACAGGTGAAGATCCTGCCATTGCTATCATGCGAGAGGTTATTCGTCGTAAACAGATCTGGAGAGAGGGTCTTAATACCTATAGGGCTGAGGCTTATACGCGTCAGCAGCTAAAAAATGATACTTCAATTATTTCCATTTCTGAAAGTGTTTCGATCGCTTATTGGGATAAGGAACGCGGGCATCGCGAAGTGTTGAAATCGAAGAGGCAGACAGCCAATATGGATGAAGCGAGTAATTTTGCCGGAGTGAGCTATTTGCCCAATTTCTATGATGATAATCTGGATATCGCAGGCTTTGATGTGGTTGGGGTTACCCATCCGGATGCCTTGAGTTATTACACATTTCAGCTGGAAGATATTCAGTCGCTGGATGATCAAATTGTATATGAGTTGTCGGTGACTTCAAAAAGAAAATTGCAGCCACTTTTTGAGGGAACTATTTATGTGCTGGGCAGAGAATACGCACTTCTTGAAGTAGACCTTAAACCGAACTCGGTGGTTAGTTTCCCCCCTCCCGTTCAGGATTTCAATCTTACCTATTCTCAGCAGTTCAACAATTTTGGGGGAGATTATTGGCTGCCGGTAGATGTGCGTATTGAAGGGGTTGTTGAAGTGGGGGTAGTCGGGCTTAGGTTCCCCCCCATAGGATTTAAGCAAGTAGCTAAACTCAATGATTATCAGGTAAATACTGAGCTCCCGGACAGTTTATTCAAGTCAAATGAATTATTCTCGGTAGATTCAACCACCATCAACTCCGGAGATTCTCTTTTTGTGAGTGAAGTGGATGTAATTCCCTTAGACCTGGAAGAAAAGCGTGCATATGAAACGGTGGATAGTACGGCTACATTGGAAAAAGCTTTTAAACCGACCGGTTTTTTTACCCGCTTTATTGACTGGGAGGACGATGATAATTCAGGTGGGTCTTCAGGGAGTGGAGGCGGAAGTACGGGAAGAAGTTCAGGAAATAGCGGGCAATCACTCTATTACAAGCTCACCAAGAATTTGAGTCCGGTCGGCAGATTTAATCGTGTGGATGCTTTTTATGGAGGATTAAAGCATGAACGCTGGTATGCAGATAACAGGGTGAAATCGCGCGTATTTGCAGCATACAGTACCGGTTATGATGATGGCACTTTCTCATACGGAGCAAGAATGGAATGGAGGCCGATCAAAGAAACCCGTCTTTTTTATTTCTTCTCAGAATACAAGGCTGATACCGAAACCAGATATAATTCGGATATGTTTTCTCCCGGAATGACATCACTTACCTCTCTTTTGGGTTATGCCGATTACTTTGATTATTACCGGAATGAAGGGGTTGAGCTGGGCGTGGCCCGTTCCTGGAGAAGGATAGGTACGGCTAAGCTTTCTTATAGCTTTGAAAACCATTCCTCAATTTCATATATGACCAGCTATGATCTTATTGGGAATACGTACGTCCAGCGACCGAACAGCTATGTGGATGAGGGTAATTTGAGTGCTTTAGAGGTTACGCTTTCCAAGGGAGACGATAAAAGAGCACTGGGTGCTGTAGGTGCTGATGATTATTCATTTAGCATAGAACATTCAGGTAGTTACTTGGGAAGCAGTTGGGATTATACCCGCTTCAAATTAGACATCTACCGCAGTATTGAAACATTCTACCAACGCAGATTCTTTCCGAATACGTTGGATATGAGGCTAAATGCCGGTACATATATTGGTGATCTTCCGATACAGAAAAACGAAGCGCTTGACGTAGCCCCCGGAGTTTTTACTCCATTTGGAGCTTTCAGGGCTAAAAAACTTATTCCGTATGAAGGTGCAAGTTACCTGGCTTTAAATGTAGAGCATAATTTCAAGAGCGTGCCATTTGAGATGTTAGGATGGAGGAATGCTACGAAAACAGGCCTTAGTATCATCGCATTTGGCGGAGTTGGGAGAACATGGGTAAAACAAGAGCAAAAGGATGAGTTTAATACCAGGTACGGTTTTGGACCACAGATCACAGATGACTGGCATATGGAAGCCGGTTTGTCGCTGAGTAACATATTTAATCTTTTTCGGGCAGACGTAGCATATAGAATTGATGATCCAGGCTTCTTTGTCGGGGTAAGTATTGCACGATTCTTTTAATATTACAGAGCATAGGTACCAAGGAAGCCAAAAAACACTTAACTAATTCATCTCTGCAAAGGCGGGCATATAAAACGGAATGTCTTTCAGATGCTGCCCTTCTTTTCTAGTCTCGAAAAACTCTAGGGTGAAATAAGGCACCAGAGCTTTAGTCAAATTGGGAGCGAAAGTAGCTCCAAATAAAAAAGGCTCACTGCCAATTGGCAGTGAGCCTTTAAAGTCTTACTAAATATAAGTGGGATTAGTTTCCAGGCTCATATTTAAGAGTACTGAGAGGATGTGACTCAGCGCGGCGGTTTCTTTCACAGCCGGGAGTATTTGCATCTTGCTCAGCTTCTGTACATTCGACAGGTGCTTTACCTAAACCACGAGATTCAATGCGGTCTTCAGAAATTCCGTTCTCAACATAAAAGTCAACAACGGCATTTGCACGACGCAAGCTCAATCGTTGATTGTATTGATCTCCACCAATATGATCAGTGTAAGCGTCAACACGGATAGTAAATGCAGGTGCATCTTTCAGTACCTGAACATTATCCATAAGGATAGTTTGCGCATCAGCACGGATACTAGAACGGTCGAAGTCGAAATTAATAGTAGTGAAATCGTCTTCTGTTAGATACATAGGATCACTTGAATCCAAAGGATTGGTTCCCATGTCAATTTCTTGCATATCAGAGAACCCGTCACCATCAGTATCTGCATTATTAGGATCAGTGTCATGAGTCATTACTTCGTCATAATCGCTAATACCGTCACCGTCAGAATCTGTATTGTTAGGATCGGTGTTATATTCATTCACTTCATCACCGTCAGAAAGTCCGTCACCGTCAGAATCTGTATTGTTAGGATTGGTGTTGTAAGAATTTACTTCATCACCATCAGAAAGTCCGTCACCATCAGTGTCGGCATTGTTAGGGTCAGTTTCATATGTATTTACTTCTTCCCCGTCTGTAAGGCCATCACCATCGGTGTCAGCATTTAGAGGGTTAGTTTCATATTCATACATCTCAACGTAGTCATTTAAGCCATCTTCGTCTGTATCAAATGAACGAAGTGTTTCTTCATCGAGTGATTGCAGATACTCAAGCGTACGCTCGGATGGGTCAAGTAATTCTTCAGTTCCAGAGCAATTAGTCATAAAGACCATTACCACGGCTACCAAAGAAATATGTAGTATAGATTTTAAATTTGTCATCTTCTTGGATTACGGTTTGAATTAACTTTGAATTATTCTAATCTAAAATAGCGGTTTAATAAGGAATTAAAAAGAGTTTTTTAACAAGTTGACAGATATTATAAACAAAGTGTTAAAGCTTAATAAATGAAATTTATAATAAAAAAATTCAATGTGTTATTTGAGTATAAAATATCTATTTTTAAATCCTGAATTTTTCGGGGCTATAGCTCAGCTGGCTAGAGCGTCGCGCTGGCAGCGCGAAGGTCCGGGGTTCGAATCCCCGTAGCTCCACAAAGCCTTTTCTCAGTAAGTGAGAAAAGGCTTTTTTTATTTTATTTAGTTTTGCATGAATTACCCCAAACATTAGAGTATTAGTTGATGGCTTGTTTGTATGCATGTATTGCATTAAAATATGATGAAACATAAAAACGGGAGTATATAATGTTTGAGAGATCAATAAAAAGTTGTCTTATAGCTTTTTTACTGTTAATACTTAGTGTTGTTCCCAATGAATTTGTTAACGCTCAAGATATTAATCTACAACTTGAGCCAAGTGCTGCCTTGGAGAACACACAAGTGCTAAACTTTACAAGTCTGGGATTAAGTAATGATGGAGCAGGTCCGGTATTAATTTCAGGATTTTTAGAGAATATGACGGGTGAAGCCATCGATAATCTCTATATGGAAATAAAAGTGAGTGCTTCAAAAGTTGGGAATATCATTGAGCTGAGGTCATATTCTACTCTTCCATTTTCGCTTTCCCCAAATCAATCGATTTATGCAACTAATAATGATCTGTCGAACGGAAGAATTCCCGGAATTGATCAGCAGATACAGTTTTCCGGAGGGTTTACTCCGGAGGGTGACGGATTTATTGAGAATTTATCCGGCTCTACGGCTTTACCTCGGGATATTTATATGGTTGAAGTGATCATTTTCAGAGTTACAAATGCCAATGGCCGGCGAAATCTTGCAAGCAGCGTTATTGAGATCGGGGGTGGGGCTACGGTATCATTTGATGAAAGTGAAATTTATTTAAAGACCCCGGGAGATATTGCAGGATCCCCTTCGGAGATCACCAATCCATACCCTCAATTCAGTTGGGAGGGTGCTGGAGATGTGTCCTATCGGCTGTTGGTAGTGGAAGGGAATGGACAAGACAGCCCGGAGTCACTACTTCAAAGTGCAAAAAGTTCCTCCTCAACCGATAATGGAGGTTCATTACTTGAGTTTGAGAGCCTGGATGTTACCGTAAATGGAACAAATTTTCAGTATCCTTCTTCTGGGGCTCAACCACTTCAGCAAGGGAGGACCTATTACTGGAGGGTGATCACGTCTGTTAGATCAAGTGGTGATATTGAAGAATTATCATCAGAAATATGGAGTTTTACACTGACCAGCGCTTCAAGATCTGCAGAAGCCCCTCCATTATCTGCAGAAGTTGAGAGCGCTATAGCTGAACTTATAGGACAAGAAGCTTTCACAAGATTGAAATCTGATGGGTTTATGCTGATGGCTGTAGAGTATGATGGTCAGGAATTTACCGGACCTGCGGCCACTGCTCAGCTGGAAGAACTGTTACAGAAGATCAGGGACGAAGAGATCATTTTGGGAGGTAACCAATGAGATATTTGATAGAAAGATCGGTCAGGAACCTTGTTTCAGTGATCGCATGCATAATTTTTATTGGAATGGTTTCGGAAGAAGTGCAGGCTTTTCAGTCCGACCGACATATAGGTATAGTACGTCGCTTTAAACCGGATGTCACTGTGAGTAATATGGACTTAGAAAAATATATTGAGTTAGATGTGGCAGAAAATATTGGAGAAAAACTCTTTAGCGGAGACAGTCTGTCGACCAATGCTGAAGGTTTTGCTCTTGTTTTATTTATGGACAACAGTGTTGCTAAAGTAAAACCCAATTCTGTACTGATTATTGATGGAGAAGTTGGGGTGACAAGCAAAGAAAGCAATACCCGGATCAATATGATAAATGGCGAAATATTCCTGAATGTTGAGCCTCAGGGGAACAATGATTTTGAAGTTGCCACTTCACGATCCCTGGCGTCAGTTAAAGGAACCAATTTCGGTTCAACTTCAGAGGGCTACGTTTGGGTTGAGGACGGGCAGGTGGATGTAACCGCACTAAACTCAGGTCAAACCATTTCACTTTTTGAGAAGATGTTTGCTCAGGTCGATGAACAAGGCAACGAAATTGATTCAGGTATGCTTTCTGACGAGGAGTTGAGTGGCTTGAATGAAGGGTACGATGAAATGGACAACGATCTGATACAAAAACAAGTGATCCTGAAGTTTAGAGATCAAAACGGGCAGATACGGGAAATAACGATCGATGTTTTTGTGGAAGATGAGGATCAATAATGGTGTAACCAGGATAATTAATGGTATTGTGATGGTTTTAAGGGTACTGCTTAAAGTTTTTGGAGGTCTGATTATTTTACTTCTGATGCAGCAATCTGTGTTTGCTCAGTTTAATATTCAACATCAGCCCCCTGTTGCCCTTGAGCGCAATAAAACCAACACACTTGAATTCACTGCTCCCGGAATAACACAAACTGATATACAACAAGCGCAGTTATTTTACAGATATGATGGAGATTTCAGTTATCAACAGAGAGAGGTTCGGTTTCAAAACGGAACTTTTACTGCTCAATTTAACATCGATAACAGCAATGCGGGTAGTTTTGAGTACTATCTTGAAGTAACCCTGCTTTCAGGAGAATCAGTTTTTTATCCGAGAACCCTTCCTTCAGAAAACCCCATAGAAGTTGGCATCGTTGATGAGATTGAAGAAGAATTGCCAAAAATGGAAGGCGTTGATTATACGATTCTTTCACCCCAACCGGGAAATGGATTAACTCAGGAAGATCTGCTGATAGCGGTCGCACTGTTTTATGATAAGAACGATCTGGAGGCGGGGGAGTTTAAGTTATATCTCGACGACCAGGATGTGACCGGGGAAGCCGACACCAGTGCCTACTATATATCATATATCCCGAAAGGTCTGCGTTCGGGCAGGCATTCTATTTCACTGGAGTATGCAGCCGATGGCCAAGATTATTCTGTTGCTAATTGGCAGTTTTCTGTTGTGTCTCCTGGACAAGCTTCATTTTCGGATTTTGGGCAGCCTGATCTGCCACAGATCAATGCTGAATTAACAGCTCGAAATCAGGTCATTGCCGGGGATATTAATAATGCCTATACCGGCAGAACACGGATATCCGGAACGTATGGACAGCTCAGGTACTCCGCTAACGGTTATTTGACAACACAGGAATCGTCCCGTTTGCAGCCCCAGAATCGCTACGGTGTAAATCTGGCATTAGGAGAGTGGTGGAATTTTGAGGCAGGACATGTTTATCCATACATGAGTCAATTCACAATTTCAGGAAGGAGGGTCCATGGACTAAATACGTCACTCCATTTGCTGGATAAAAATCTAAACCTTCAGTTTATATACGGGGAGCTGGATCGGAGTATCACCAATCAATATGATAGCCTGAGAGTTGAAAATGTCCTGAACAGTAGCGGTGATGTAGTAGATAATAATTACTTTTTATCCTATCAGGATGGTGGCCGCGGTACATTCAGGCGAAAGGTACTTGGGGGAAAAATAGGTTTCGGCAATGAAGAAAAGTTCCAGGTCGGATTTCATGCATTAAAGATACAGGATGATACCACCTCCATCTTTAATGCCCGTGATTATCTTGACGTGTTCAACGCAAATCTTTCTTTGAATAGCAATCTGTCTCCAGAAAACCGGGACAGTTTAATGGCAGATCCGGAGCGCCTTGATATCCAGGGAGGAAGCGTAAACCCCAAAGACAATGTGGTGTTAGGTACAGACCTTAAAATGGGCTTTATGGATAACCGGCTAAGGTTTGAATCTGAAGCGGTTGTCAGTGCGTTAAACGATAATCTTTATGGTGGTCCGCTAACTACAGAACGGGCAGATGAACTAGGTTTTGATCTTGACCGAGAGACTTCTGATTTCCTTGAGCAGCTTTCCTGGCTTATTATTGTAAATGAAAATATGAATACGTTGCCGCTTAAATTTACTGAAGATGAAAACGGGGATCTCATTGCGGATGCCTTTTTCCCTACACGCATTTTAGCAGGAAATAGTCAGGTTTCTTACCGTCATCCCAATAATAACTTGAGGCTTCAATACCGATGGATAGGTCCAAACTTCAATTCCCTGGCAAATAGCACGGTTCGCAAAGATGTAGCAGGTTTTACATTGACCGATCGCTTAAACCTGCTTTCTAATCGCATATATTTAACTCTTGGTTACGAGAATTTGAACGACAACGTGACCGGCAGGCGGGATGCAACTACCCAAACTTCAACATATCGAACCAATGTAAGCTGGTATCCGGTTGACCGAACTCTTCCGAGAGTTACACTTGGGCTGCGCTACAGAACACGAGATAATGATGTTGCCCGCCGAAACTACTTATTGCCAGATGATCTGGTAAATGTAGCTGTTCAAAATGTTAGGCAGGAAATCCGTACAATTGGTGGACAAGATTCCTTGGTTACTTTAGTAACTCCAACTCCAAGAATGAACAAAACTATAAATTTCAACACATCGGTTACCCAGCAGTTTGATGCAGCAAATGCCCGCAATGATGCTTCAATAAACCTGACTAATCTTAAAACCACCGATGAGGTTTTTGCTTTCGGTGATGTGAGAAGTACAGCGTTGTCATTGAATTTGAATTCACGCTTTAATGACCTTCCTCTGGAAACCCGTATCGGTTTTACTTACAATAAGACAGAATACGGCAGTGGGCAAAATCAGATCAGAATAGCAGGGTTTTATGTGGGAGGTAATTATAGCTTAATGGAAAGCCGATTGAGTTTAGATGGAAGACTGGCCGTTACCGGAAACCAGTCAACGTTCCGTCCGCTTTTAATAACTGATCTGTCTGATACCGAAAGCTCTCGTGATGACTATTATATGCTTTCAAATGATGAGTCAGAAAATAATTTTAAAACTTATGTTTTACAGGCAGCTGCTCGTTTTAACATTGATGATAATCAGGCTTTGATTTTTGATGCAAATTTGACCAACGTCAGTGGATCCGGGCGTGCAAACGATCGGATTGTTCAGCTCAGATATGTATTCAGATTTTAAAGTAGATGGCTCAAAATAAAAGCAGTAACAAAAAACTCGTTTCAGTTCTTCTCATAGCCATTGCTGCATTTATAGGGTCATTCATTTTGATGATCTCGAAGCCCATTCAGATCCTTGAGCTAAAGTATGATGATCAGCTTTTTGAATGGCGCGGCCCGCTCGACGTCAGCAAATCTCCAATTGTTTTAGTGGCAATCAGTCAGAGTGCGGATGAAGAAATCCCCCAGAAATATCCGTGGCCTACAAATATTCACGCCAAGCTGATAGAGAATTTGAATCGTGCCGGCGCTAAAGTGATCGCTTTCGATGTTATATTTGATAACCCTGATATATACGATGTTAGAAATGATACCCTGTTTGCAGAAGCTCTGAAAGAGTACGAAAACGTGATTCTGGCAGGGGAACTTCAGCGAAATACCACGGAGTTTTCCAACAAGAACTCTACCATGTTTCCCATACCGGTTCTGACGGTTAACAATCCAAATAGGGTTGCGCTGGTGCGGGTTCGGCCCGACCTGGATGGGGCGGTGCGTTCGTATCAATTTGGGCAAGAACATCAGGAAAAGTATTATTATCGGTTATCACTGGAAATACTCAGGGAGTATGCGGGGATCCCGTATAATGAGATAGACCCGATCGGCCCAAATCATGAGAGCGATTTTTTTACTTTGGGATCTTATGACATTCTGAAAGACAGCCAAAATTCATTCCTGATCAACTACTATGGCCCGGAAGGCACCTTTCCTGAGATCTCATATGAAGAGGTGATCGATGATTCTTCTTATGCCACGGTCTTTGAGTCAGGGCTTGGCTTTGATGTGAATAGCTTCGACGATCCTGACATTGGACATTTAAGTAAGGAGACGTTTAAAGATAAGATCGTGATTGTAGGGGCGACCATGCCGTTGCTCAAGGATTTTTACGCCACTCCCTTTGCGAATGAAGGAAATAATGCCCGTCCCGGATATCAAATTCACGCCAATGCCCTGCAAACGATATTGGATTCTAACTACATAGAACGCTTCAGGGGATGGTATACGCTATTGATCATGTTTGCTTTCTGCCTTGTGGTCACGGTGATGAATAGATTTTTCAGCGCAAATATGGGAGTTTTTGTGTCGGTGGTACTTGGAGGAATTTACTTCGCCATTACCTACTGGGCCTTTATACAATACAATATGCTTATGGTTTTGACGGGGCCTTTGCTAGCTGTGGTTGTCACTCAAATTGGGATGATCAGTTATGAATATTATATAGAGCAAAAAGAGAAAAGGCGGATCAAAGGGATGTTTTCGTCCTACGTATCTCCAGAGCTGGTAAACCAAATGATTGAATCCGGAGAGGAGCCGCAACTTGGTGGTGAAGAAACATATATGACGGCCTTTTTCAGTGATATTGTATCGTTTTCTGCTTTTTCTGAACAGCTGGAAGCGCAAGAGTTGGTACAGATCATCAACGAATATCTAAGTACTATGACGGATATTTTGAACAAGCAAGGTGGTACGCTGGATAAATATATTGGTGATGCCATTGTATCCTTTTTTGGTTCACCGGTTTACATGGAGGATCATGCTTATCAAGCGTGTCTTTCATCGCAATTGATGCATAAGGAACTGGCTCGTCTCAGGGAAAAATGGAAGAAAGATGGGCGCCGGGAAATAGTATACACTATGGATCATCGTATAGGCATGAATACAGGAAGTATGGTAACCGGAAATATGGGGTCAACCCGGCGCTTTAACTACACCATGATGGGTGATAATGTGAACCTTGCGGCGCGCTGCGAAAGTGGGGCTAAGCAGTACGGTGTATTCACGATGGTAACAGAATCCACAAAAAATGAAGCCGAGCAGTTTGGGGATGATTGTATTTTCAGGCAGTTAGATCATATTGTAGTAAAGGGCAGGAGTAAACCGGTTAAAGTGTTTGAGATCGCCGACCTGAAAGATGATGCAGATCAGAAACTGCACGACTGTATTGGACTGTATGAAGAAGGCTTGCAGTTTTATGTAGATCAGGAATGGGATCAGGCTATAGCAAAATTCAAAGAGTCGGGGCAGCTTGAAAGATATGAGCGAAATCCATCGGGTATTTTTATAAAACGGTGTGAGATCATGAAGAAAGATCCGCCGAAAAAAAACTGGGATGGTGTGTTCATTATGGAGAGCAAGTGAACCTAAAAAGGTTCAAAAAAATGCGGAGAGGGAGGGATTCGAACCCTCGATACCTCTTTAGAGGTATACTCCCTTAGCAGGGGAGCGCTTTCAGCCACTCAGCCACCTCTCCGTTTTTTGAAGGGCCACAAATATAGCGACCTTTAAGGACTAATAGCAACTTTTATGAGAGGCGATTATGAAGGCGATTTTCTTCACGAATTTTTAGCTTTAGAAAGAGCCTCAACAGGTAATTGTATAATAAACGTAGTTCCTATTCTTTCCTTAGATTCTACGCTGATGGTTCCGCCATGTAGCGTGATCATTTCTTTACAAATGAGTAACCCCAGTCCGGAGCCTTTTTCATTCTCAGTGCCCGGTCGTGAAGTATTGGCATCTAATAGCAGTAAATTTTCGGCAATTTTTTGAGGCATTCCAATACCATTATCCTTTACGTATATCAGATAATGACTGTTATTTTGCGTTAATCTAAGCTCCACCTTGCCTCCGTTTTCAGTAAACTTCAAAGCATTTGAAACAAGGTTTCTGAGTACTGTTTTGAGCATATTTTGATCGGCGTAGATCCTGGCTTCCTTTGGAGTTGAAACTTCAATAGTAACTCCCTTTTGATCAGCAACATGCTCAAAAAGTTGTCGGGTTCCATCCAGCAAGTCAGGAAGTTCAACCCA
>Ga0136557_1000274_pt1 | contig 41612 bp, 36 predicted proteins | sample AntRauTorckE6832_FD_104796 | JGI IMG/M metagenome (GOLD analysis project Ga0136557, IMG submission 104796) | Saline lake microbial communities from Rauer Islands, Antarctica - Metagenome Torckler E6 #832 | ecosystem: Environmental > Aquatic > Non-marine Saline and Alkaline > Saline | place...
AACCTATCGACATGGCTGTCCAGTGACTGCGGCATTGACCTATGCGCTATATCATAAGGTGACGGATTTATCGCTAGAGCAAGTTTTGTACCTAGAGACCAATGTCGCTGTACATTGTGCGGCTAACCCTGATTTTAAGGAAGGCGTGCGGGCGTTATTGATTGATAAAGATCGGACGCCAAACTGGTCTCGTACGTTAGCTGAGTGTTTGAGCGCAGAGGGACAAGATTATATCCAGCAGCATTTTACCAACCCATATGCTAAAGGCGAGCATCCTTTAGACGATTGGCTTAGCGCTGCTGCATTGGGTAATGAGGCTGTTCGCTAACCAGATATTTAGCATCTGATTTAAGCCAAATTAACTGGATTAAGTGACTAGATTAAGTGAAATTTGAAAAATTAACACTAATTGCATAATCAATCATCAAGGAGCGATGAGATGGCTATAAAGGATATAGGTTCAAGTAGTACAACTACGACTGATAATAATGGTAATACAGCAAAGCCAAATATCGCCTTTATTGGACTTGGTAATATGGGCGGTCCGATGGCAGAAAACTTGCTAAAGGCAGGTTATACGCTTTCGGTTTATGATTTATCTGTAGAGGCGACCGCGCGCTTGCAACAAGCGGGTGCCAATATAGCAGAGAGTCCGAAAGATGCTGCTCAAAATGCCCAAGTGATTATCAGTATGTTACCTGCTGGCAAGCACGTGCATTCTGTCTATCTAGGAGAAGGTAGCTCTGACGGTCTACTTATAGACTTACCAAAAGGTACTTTGGTTATCGATAGCAGTACTATAGCAGCTGCTGATGCTAGGAAAGTAGCAGAAGCTGCAAGTAAGCTTGGTATTGATTTTTTAGATGCGCCAGTCTCTGGCGGTACGGGCGGCGCTATTGCTGGTACGCTAACCTTTATCGTTGGTGGAGACGATACAGCCTTTGCCAAAGCTGAGCCGATACTGGCTGTGATGGGTAAAAATATCTTTCATGCAGGCGAGCATGGCGCCGGACAAGTGGCGAAAATCTGTAATAACATGCTGCTTGGGATTTTGATGGCAGGCACGGCCGAAGCGATTAATCTGGGCGTCAAAAACGGTCTCGACCCAAAAGTGCTGTCAGATATCATGCTACAAAGCTCAGGTCGTAACTGGACACTAGAGGTCTATAATCCGTATCCGCAAGTGATGGACAATGTGCCATCGAGCAACGGCTATCAAGGCGGCTTTATGAGTAAGCTCATGCAAAAAGACCTTAACCTTGCCATGCAGACCGCTGAAGATACTCAGGTAGAAACGCCAATGGGCGCTAAAGCGACTGAGCTTTATGCTGCGCATACTGTCGACAATGGTGATAGAGATTTTTCTAGTATTATGGCGCGTCACGACAGTTCTGTATTGTATTAAAATATCAGAAACCACTAAAAAAGGTCTGCACTATTACGATAATGCAGGCTTTTTTTAGTGATTTCTGATTTATATCAAGGTTTTAATTTGGCAGCTCATAGACCAAAGCCTGAATATCTTGTGCTGCTTTTTGCAGTCGTGGCACATGGGTTAAGAGGTCATCTAAAGACACCCGTATGGTTGGCGCATGCAGATATAGCGAAGCAAGGTAGCGTGATTTCCTATCCCGTATCGGTACGGCGATTGCCACCATCTCAGAGATAAACTCTTCGTTATCGATACCTATGCCTGTTTCAGCGATACGATCAAGCTCAGCGTTTAATTTGTCGATATCAGTGATGGTGTTTTTAGTGAACTTATCTAGTGACAAATTTTGTAGTATTTTTTCGCGGCTTGCACTCGGCAACTGACTTAAATACAGCTTCCCAGTTGCTGTACACCACATTGGCGACTTTGCGCCCACTGGTAAATAAATCTGTATCGGCAAGGTCGTTTGTGCGCGGTTGGTATAGATCATATTCATGTGATAAGGAACACCGATACCGCAGGTTTCTTTTAGCTCATCGACCAGTTTTTGCAAAATCATTTGACGTTCATTAAAGAACAGTCGCTGCTGCCAAAGCTCAACACCCAAATTGCGTACGCGTTTACCCGGTATAATACCGCCGCCAATATCAATTGTCACAAACCCTTCATCAACCAGATTTTGAATCAATCGATGAATGGTTGGCTTCGGAATATCAAGCTCCTGCGATAGCTCCAGTGGCGAAATCGGCTTTGAGGCATAAGATACCGCCTCAATAATCTCTAGCACACGAGTAATCGATGATACTTTAGGCATATAAATGACTCAGTAATAATAAAAAAACAAAGCAAGTAGTTATATCATTATAGATATAATCGCCTCTAAAAATAGAGCAGAACAGTCAAGGCGATAAGGCTAAAAATGAATAAGCGCAAAGGCATACAGTAATTGGCTTACTGACTCTAATTTAGCACAATATAACCCTTAGACAAGCCTACCTCTTATTATATAGTAACGTATTTACATTGCGTGGATTTATAACAAAACTATCTGAGAATTTTTCGGTTTTCGTAGCAATATTAGATACGTTTAGTCACAAAGTACAACAATCTGTAGTAATTAACTCTATAACTGTTATTGCGTTATTTCACAAGATGCTTCATCATGCAGACATATTTTGTAATACCTTTACATGAGCATTAAGCATTCCAATAATCATGTGTAGGCTGCGCGGTGGCTTTAATAGCATTGTGTAACAAAAGGGCGAAGTATTGCGGGCTGGTGTAGTAATTATTACAATATCTATGCAATCTTTACATAATGGTAAATAAAAAGTGCATCTTTAGGGGTGACTTTTTGAGCCAAAATTGTTTTAATCCTCGCATCAAAATGATTGTTTAAAAAAGTTAGATTTTCATTTTTTTATGGGCGTGTTATTTCATACTTTAGGAGAGTAATTATGAAACTTATTCAATTAACAGCAATCACTGCTGCCGTTTTAGCCTCAACTGCTGCTCTTGCAGCTGATCCAGTTATTGTTATTGATGGCAATGACGCTGTTGTATACGAAGCTGAGCCAGTAGCAGTTGCTTATCAAGCAGACGCTGGTTATGCCTATAATGCAGATGCTGGTGTGTTACGTAACACCACTGGTGCAGTTGTTGGCGGTACTAAGACTTTCTTCCAAACCGTTACTCATCCAGCAGCGATCAGTGCTGAAGTTGGTACTTTAGGTTATGGTGCTAACATCGCTTGGGGCTTAAACGACAAAACTGAAATTCAAGCTGGTTGGGCAGGTGGCGATGTTGCTGATTTATTCGGCGGTGACTTTGACGCAAACGATGTAAACTATGAAGTTGACACTGATTTCAGCAACCCGTACCTAGGCGTACAGTTACGTCCTATGGCAAACTGGTTCACTATGGGCGCTGGTATCATCGTTCCTGATAACGATATCGATGTTCGTGCTAATTCTGAAGGCGCTGGTTTCTACCGTATCAATGGTGATAAGTTCTACGCAGGTAATGCTTCTGCTGCTGATAAAGCTGCTGACATTACAAATGGCGATTTTGGTGGCGAAAATATCGGTAATCTAGAAGGTACTATCGAACATCGTAACAAGCTAGCTCCTTATGCTACTATTGGTTTCCGTCCTAATATCACCAATAACTTTGGTCTATTTGGCGAGCTAGGTGCTGCATATATGGGTAAAACTAATGCTACTATTAATCGTGTAGCTGGAAATCCTAACCCTGCTGCTGATATCGTCGCAGATCAAGCTGAAAAAGATTTAGAAGATAAAAACTGGTTAGAGTGGATGCCAATCGTTAAAGTTGGTGCAACTTACCGCTTCTAATTTAATGACAGTCTGAGTACTGTTGTTAAAAGAAGAATAAGCATAAAAAGCGATCCTCTTGAGGGTCGTTTTTTTATGTTTAAAATAAAGTAATAAATATCACTTATTATCAGGTATTTGAGATTTATCAATAAACAATAACAGTTTGCTGTGAGGAAATAACAGAAATTCGATAGTTAGTCTTATCGTCAGTCAGAGTAAGCAAAGGTAGGATTTCTATAGGCTGATTGAGTAAATCGTAAATGATGGCGGAATAATCCATGCCTAAACCTTGGGCAAGCGTATATTGATCTATCTTGATAAAGCTTTCTTTTATTTGCCAAAGACATTTTATGGCAGAGCTACGCTGTATCATTGGCAATGCTTGCAAGATAGCCAGCTCTTTTGGATGATAGAATCGCTTTGCTACCTGCCATTTCACGGCATTGACTTCGATATCAATACCCGAGGCACGATGGCGACTGATAACGACAGCGACCTTGACGTATGGTATGTCTGATTTTTCTATATCATTTTGCATTCGAGTAGTATTTTTATTATTACCATTGGTATGGCTGAAACACACATAATATTGGCTATGAGTGAGTCGATAAGGAAAATTTGATTCATCTAAACGATCGACGATATCCAGTCTTTTGAGCAATGCCTGCAATAATAGCCGTACACCAGCACGTTGCTGCTGGCGTTGGTTATAAGCAATTTGAGGGGCAGCTAAGCAAGTATTGGTTTTTTTAATATCACAATGTGAAGCACGCACTTTAGCAGTCGCACACCATGTCATTGTCATGGGGTCGAGCTGAGTATAGAGAATATCGTGTAGCATTAAGTTTTGCATAGTCTGTATATTGTAGAAACTTATGGTTTATATCGCGATTTATCTTAGCCTAACAAAAAGCCCAACAATAGGCTTGTTGGGCTTTTGAATGCTTATAATGTCTTATGCTATATGCTTAGTAAGACAGTTCAGCACGGCGGTTTTGGGCATAGGCATCTTCGTTCGTACCGGCAGCAGCAGGACGCTCTTCGCCATAGCTGATGACACGGATATTATTTGCTGCAACGCCTTGAGCGGCAAGATAATCACGTGCTGCTTGGGCACGGCGCTCACCCAATGCCATGTTATATTCACGGCTACCGCGCTCATCGGTGTGACCTGCGATAACTACGCCTGCATTTGGGTTAGATTTTAACAGACCAGCATGTTGGTTTAAGACACCTGCAGATTGTGAAGTGATCGCACTGCTATCAAAGGCAAAGTATACAACGGCTTGGATGTTCTCAGCACCGGTGATAACTGCGTTTGAGTTGTCTACGATAACAGCACCATTGTAGCCAACTTGACCACCTGGGATACCCAGTGGGGCAACGACGACTTCAGAAGTGGCGCGCTTGGTGGCACAACCTGATGCTAGAACAACAGCGCTTGATAATACAGCGAGGGCAGCGATTTTTGAAAAACTGGTTGACATAATAAGCTCCAAAAATTTTAATGAATTACATTTGTTGTTGTAAACTGCTTACGATAAAACTTAGGCAATTGCTATCTATAATATACTAAATGTTACTTTATGTAGGTACTATTACTGTAAATAATGCTAGAGTTTACAAATAGATATAATGCGCATTACGCCAAAATTTACGTCATTATATAGGGATTCTTACCATCGTTACCTTTCTTATTTTAATTTAGTAGTCACCTTGAAATTTGGCGCTTTAAGTCAATGTACTTAGGTATCTTACATAGGTATTGCGACAGTATCAAAGTGTCGCTTAAGTCTTGCTATAAAGGCTGTTATAAATATAACCATCATAAAAACCAATAGGAATCTATATGTCTACCGCTGAAAACGATGCGCAAATCATCAATGCTGAAATGCCTGATGTGCCTCTCCATGCGCCCAGTAAAATCAATTTAAAAGACTATCAAAAGCCAAGCTTCGATGTTGAAACTGTCAGCTTAGATATCAAGTTATTTGAAGACCATGCACAGGTAGACAGTACTCTAAAGATGGTACGTCAAAGCGCAGGCGATATCGTTTTATTTGGTGAAGATTTAGAGCTGTTGGCTCTTATGATGAATGGTGAGGCATTGAGTGCTGAACGCTATGAGCTGTCAGCAGGTAAGCTTACGATTAGTGATGCTCCTGATGAGTTGACATTGGCGCTACAAGTGCGTATCTGTCCACAGACCAATACTGCCCTTGAGGGGTTTTATATGGCGGGCAGTGGTGATGAGACGATGTTTGTCACCCAGTGCGAGCCGGAAGGTTTCCGTAAAATTACCTTTTATCCAGACCGCCCTGACGTACTCGCGATATTTACCACTCGCCTTGAAGCAGACAAGCGCTATCCAACACTACTAGCCAATGGTAATTTGGTTGAAGCGGGGGAGATGATCGATGCGCCAAACCGCCATTATGCGATTTGGCATGATCCGACCAATAAGCCAAGCTATCTATTTGCTTGTGTGGTCGCTGACTTGGATGTATTAGCGGATAGTTATACGACCAGTGAAGGTCGAGAAGTCTTGCTTGAAGTGTATGCAAAGTCAGCTGATATCGATAAGTGTGATGTTGGTATGCAAGCACTCAAAGATTCGATGCAATGGGATGAAGTCAATTACGGTCGTGCTTATGACTTAGACCGTTATATGATCGTTGCGGTCAGTCAATTTAATATGGGTGCGATGGAAAATAAAGGGCTAAATATCTTTAATACTGCCTGTGTATTATCTAGCCCCGAAACCACTACTGATACCCGTAGCTTTAGCGTAAAAGCTATTATCGCCCATGAGTATTTCCATAATTGGACAGGCAATCGGATTACTTGTCGTGACTGGTTTCAGTTATGTTTAAAAGAAGGCTTTACCGTCTACCGCGATCAATCGTTTTCAGCGGATCAGCAATCAAGCGCGGTGCAACGTATCGATGATGTCGCGACTTTGCGTGCCCATCAGTTTGCAGAGGATGCAGGACCACTTGCCCATCCTGTACGTCCTGAGAGTTTTGTTGAGATTAATAATTTTTATACCACCACCGTCTATGAAAAAGGCGCTGAAATTGTACGTATGATAGCCAATACCTTGGGCGCTGATGATTTCCGAAAAGGAACGGACGAGTATTTCCGTCGTTATGATGGTCAAGCGGTCACGGTTGAAGACTTTTTATCTGCGCTTAGTATTACTAACGGTAAAGTAGAAGAATTTATCGATTGGTATCGCCAGCCAGGTACGCCAGTGGTGTCTGGTCATCAAGACTATAATAGCGCCACGCAAACATTAATCATTACGTTGAGTCAGCAAACCCGCCATGTGAGCGGCTTTGATGCGCCAAAACCGTTGCCTATTCCAGTTGCAACGGCATTATTTGATAAAGAAAGCGGCAAAATTATTGCTGAGCGTATGTTGCTATTAGACCAAGCTATACAAACCTTTACTTTTGAAGGCGTAAGTGCTGAGCCTGTGGTGTCTTTGCTACGTGATTTTAGTGCGCCTGTACAGCTGAATTATGATTATCAAGATGAAGATTTGGCATTTTTACTTAAACATGAAACCAATGGCTTCAATCGTTGGCAAGTGACGCAGATGCTGGTCAACCGTATTTTGTTGCCCACCCAAGGCACAAAGAGCAATCCTGATGTTTATCTAGCGGCATTGGCGCAGACATTGCCAGTGCTCGCAGGTGAAGATGCAATGCTAGCAGCGCGTTTACTTGATATTCCATCAGCTCAAGAGTTGGCGGCTGCTATTCCTGAAGATTATGATCCAGAAGTGGTCAAAGCGCAGCGTGAATGTTTGTATCAGCAGCTAGCAGAGGCGTTAAAAGATCAATGGGAAATGCTTTACAAGCAACTGCCATTGCGCTCCTATGAAGACAGTGCAGAAGCTCGTGGTGAACGGGCACTACGTAATGTGGTGCTAGATATGGCATTGAGCGCGAACGTGGAAGGCGCTGTAGAGTGGGCACAGCAGCAGTATGATAATGCCAGCTGTATGACGGAGCGTTTTGGGGCACTAAAGGCCATGGTCAATCATCAAGTGGCAAATGCTGATGCGTATTTAGCAGATTTTTATCAGCGTTTTCAAGCCGATGATTTGGTGATTGATTTATGGTTTAGTGTCCAAGCATCTGCTGACAACGTCAATGCTGATGTTATTAAATCACTATTAGCACATGAAGATTTCGATTGGAATACGCCCAATCGCGTACGTTCAGTCATCAGCGCTTTTACCTCGCAGCCAACTGCATTATGGACGCAACAAGGTTTGGATATCTATACAGACGTGATTAAGAAACTAGATGATTCTAACCCGATGATAGCCTCGCGCTTACTACAAGTATTGGCACGTTGGAATACGTTAGCTGAGCCACGCCGTCAAATGGCTCATTCGCAGCTGCTCGATGTGCAGCAGCAAGTATCCTCTAAGCATGTGCATGAGAGTCTAAGCAGTGTACTGGGTACAGCGACTGCATAGAGCTGTCTTAGAAAACTAAAGTCATAATCTTAAACATGAAAAAAGCCCGTCTGACAATTTAGTGTCAAACGGGCTTTTTTAATAAGCAGCTATTATTGGATAAGCAGTTATTAACGGTTAGGTAGGATGTCTTTGACCATATCACGTAAGTTATGTAGTGCTGTGACCGTGCTGTCCCAATCTAGGCAACCATCAGTAATTGACATGCCGTATTCGAGCGCATCCAAATCAGCAGTCAGCTCTTGGCGACCGCCTTTTAAGTGACTCTCAATCATCATACCAATGATGGACTTGTTGCCGTTTCTGATTTGCTCCGCGACGTTTTGGATCACCATCGGTTGCAAGTAAGGGTCTTTACCAGAGTTGGCATGACTTGAGTCAATCATAATCTTGCTACTGGTTTTACCTTTGGCAAGCGCGTCTTCTACTTGAGCGACTGCTGTTTCATCGTAGTTAGGCTTACCATTGCCACCGCGTAATACCACGTGAGCATAAGGATTGCCTTTAGATTTGATGATAGACACTTTACCATCTGAAGAAAGACCTAAAAAGCTATGACCCGCTTTTACCGCTTGCATGGCGTTGACCGCAACAGTCATGCCACCATCAGTACCATTCTTAAAGCCGACTGGGCATGATAAGCCTGAGCTCATCTCACGGTGCGTTTGGCTCTCGGTCGTACGTGCGCCAATCGCTGACCAGCTGATCAAGTCCTGCATGTACTGCGGTGTATTCGGGTCAAGCGCTTCAGTAGCACAAGGTAGTCCTTTTTCATTGAGATCAAGCAGTAGCTTACGGGCTGTACGCAGACCTTTTTCGATATCAAAGCTGTCATTCATATCAGGGTCATTAATCATGCCTTTCCAGCCAACGGTCGTGCGCGGCTTCTCAAAATAGACACGCATCACAACGAATACGCTGTCTTCAATCTCTTTCGCCAATATGGCTAAGCGATCAGCATATTCATGAGCGGCTTTGATGTCATGAATAGAGCATGGACCAATAACCACAAACAAACGCTTGTCTTTGCCATCCAAGATGTTTTGGATAGTGTGACGACCATTTAAAACGGTTTTATAGGCTTCGTTTGATAAAGGAAGTTCGGTTTTTAGCTCATTGGGTGTGATTAATGGAATAAATTTTTCAATATTCACGTCGTCAATTTCTGCATTATGGGTAGCGGTTGTTATCATGATTATATATCGTCTAGCTGATTTATAGGGACTTTCATTATGCGGACAAAAGTACCAGTTGACAAGGGCAGTCAAGCAGTTAATTGACTGATAACTGGAATGCTGATGCGAAAACTTGGTTATACTTGATGATTATAGGTAGGATAAAGAGACATTTATGCCACTGGATTTCTTCGGGCAGCTTCGCTATTTTTATCATCGTCACGTATGATGGCAGTATAAATAGCTGAATTTGAGCACCACAAACGCCGCTGATTATGATGGTGCGTATCCTATAATAGATACCCCATGTTATATTTTATAATATCCATGTTTTTTCCCTTGTACGACTTTCACTGTAACACTTTATTATTAAGAGCTTTTCATGACCGATAACCATACGCTTCAGACTGATTTAACTGTGCCATTTGATACTAATGTAGCGCGTGAGCCGCTCGTTATCGGTATCGTCGCTGGTGAAGTATCAGGAGACAGTCTGGGTGCAGATTTTATGCAACAGATGAACAATCTACGTGATGACATCGTTTGGGTCGGAGTGGGCGGTACCAAAATGCAGGAACAAGGGCTTAATAGTATTTTTCCATTGTCCCGTTTGGCAGTGATGGGTCTGGTAGAAGTCATGGGGCAATTGCCTGATTTGCTTAAGGCGCGTCGTGAGTTGCTGGCTGCTTTTAAAAAGGCGGATATTGATTGGTTTATGGGCATAGATGCCCCTGATTTTAATCTACGAGTGTCTAAAAAATTAAAGCCTAAAGGCGTGTTTTGCGTGCAATATGTTAGTCCTTCTATCTGGGCTTGGCGCGAGTCACGTATTCATAATATTAAAGCGGCAACCCACTTGGTATTGTGCCTGTTTCCGTTTGAGCTGCCTGTTTACGAGCGTTATAAGCATCCGGCGATATGCGTTGGGCATCCACTGATGCATACCATTGACCAGTCACTACTCGAGATCCCGATCAATCAGCGCCGTAGTGAGCTGGTCTGGCATAACGATGGCTTACAGCAGTTTTTTATCGAACGCTTTGATGAGGTCAGTCAGCTTATTTGTGTGATGCCGGGCTCACGCCGCGGTGAAATAACGGCTATTTTACCCTTGATGCTGGACGGTATCCAAAAGCTGCTTTTATTGGACCCAAAGCTTTGCTTTATTATCCCAACTGTCGATCAAAACCATCAATATATCGTCCAAGACGTGATTGATCAGCGCTCAGAGCAGCTGCGTGCCGCCATCGTGGTGGTCTATGATGATAGCCAGCCAACCTTTAGTCAGCAGGCGATGGCGGCATCAGATATTGTGATGTTAGCCTCAGGTACCGCAACGCTTGAGGCGATGCTACTTGAGCGTCCGATGGTCGTCGTCTATCAGCTGAATCAGCTAACCTATCAGATTGCTAAACGTCTGGTCAAAGTGCCCTATGTGGGTTTGCCAAATATTTTGGCAGCTACCGCGATTGTACCTGAGCTTATTCAAGAGCAGGCAAGTGGTGACAATATCTGCCGTACCGTCATGCGCCTTTTGCAGCCACGTGCTTATGCAGAGCAATTGAATGCGCTGATTCAGACCAAGCATCTTTTGCAACAGCAAAGCAATCATCAACCTGCCAATAGCGTGATTGAACAATGGTATCTGCAAAATTATCCGTCGAAAACGGCGCAGATCTAGTAAGTGAATTCACCTCATATCTCGTCATCTCATATACATAAGACCGTAAAATCAATGAATAGCATGCCATATAAAGAGAACCATATCTTACAGGTCAAACGCCGTATCGAACAGATTGATATAAAAGGACAATATATTAATTTGGCTTCTCCTATTTATTTATCTGGTCAACTTAATATCAACAAATTACTTGCGCAATATTCGAATACTATTGCACAGAGTGATACGAGCTCAGTGCTTCAGATTGGTGTCGATGAAGCAGGGCGTGGACCATTATTGGGCAGTGTGAATGTTGCGTCGGCAATATTACCACGTGTTTGGTCAGGACTGATTGAAGGGCAGCCTCTCAAAGATACGCCCTTATCGATACTGACTGACTCCAAGCAGTTAAGTGAAAAAAAGCGCGATATGCTGTATCCCTTGGTTCAGCAATATGCGCTGGGTTTTATCATTGCTGAAATACCAGCGGCAGTCATTGACCAAGTGAATATCTTACAAGCTACCATGCTTGGGATGCGTTTATGTACTGAGATAATGTTAGAGGTCATTGCTTATCATTTGAATGACATGGCACAAGACATACCTCAGCTGCATGCTGAAGTTTTATTCGATGGGAATCGCTGTCCTGAATTGAATTATGCAAGACTTGAGGGGTTAGGAATAAAAGAATCGATGATTGATTGCCAAGCGTGGGTCAAGGGCGATGCTCGTCATACCAGTATTGCCGCTGCCAGTATTTTGGCAAAAGTTAGCCGTGACAAAACTATGTACGCGCTTGACGCTGAGCATCCTGAATATGGCATTGCCAAGCATAAAGGCTATCCAACGCGCGCACATATGGAGGCAATCGAAACTTATGGTGTATTAGCCGCGCACAGACGCAGCTTTGCACCCGTTAGAAAGGCGTTAGAGCATTAAGAGTGGGTAGAGATTGGCTGATTTATTTAAATAAATAGCCTAAGCGAAATAATTGTTAATTTTTTAATAAATATGCCTTAAAGCTTTATACTTTTTGTTAAATGACATCCGAATAAGTATTCGATAATATCCGTTATACCCAAATTATTGTTCATAATAACCACGCCACTATCTTATAGGATAAGAGATGACCCTTAAATTGCCAGAAAAAAACCTCGCTGTAATTATATTATTAACGGCTTTTTTAACGGCCTGTGGCGGTGGCGAAGACTCAGACAATAGCGCTAAAGAGGTATCATCAGAGCCAACAGCACCTGCTGCTAGCTCTGATGATACCTCGACTGATAAGCCCGATGACCAAACTAATAATGTGGCAAGCGACAATGAGGCACAAGCAGCATTAATCGCAAGTAATACCTTTAGTCTAGCACGTACCAGCTGTGGTCTTGGTGGCTTGTCCGCTGACACCGCACTGGATAATATTGCGATTCAACATGCCAAATACATCAAGCACGTATTTGCTAACAGCACACCGACTACTTTTAGTCCACATTATGAGAATATGATTGCAGATATCGCAAACGTCACGGGTGATAATAACCCGTTCTTTAGGGGCGTTAGCTTCACAGACCGGTTATTACAGGCAAAATATGGCAACGCCCGATATGGGGTTACTGAGAATATTGCCCAATCGGTTTACTATAGCTCGGCAGGCAATATTATAGGCTCTGATACAGTGGCAGGCTCAATGGCTAAGTCGTTATTGGCAGCGCCTTATCATCTGCGCTCTTTGATGCTACCAGGTTCAAGTTTGACAGGGACGGGTATGGTCACTTATAAGCCTTTTGGTAAGGATAGGGCTAATAATCAAGGTTATGTATTAGTCAACCATGCCTCAGCGACGCAGGCAACCAAAGATAATACGGTAGCAGGAATATTCACTTATCCATGCCAAGGGGTCAGCGGTACCGTCACTGCGTTGTATAACGAAACGCCAAGTCCGGTCAAAGGAACGGGTCGTGACTTACAAACTGATCCTATCGGACAGCCTATTTATGTCAGTATGCCGTCTGCTCAAACGATTGATATCAGCAATGTTAAATTCCATGATATACAGCGTAATATGGATGTGCCCATTGAGATATTAGATTATCGCCAAGATCCCCATAAAAACACCATATATGAGCTACCAGCGAACGAAGCGTTCATCTTGCCCATTACGGACAATTTGAAAAGCTGTACAAGCACCAGTAAAAAAGACGCAAATTGTGGTTTACATGGCAATAGTGATTACCGTGTCAGCTTTGATATCTTAGTCGATAGCAAAGCCACAGAGCGTGAGAGCTTTACCTTTAAAACTGGTGCTGTGAACAATTAATTGCGTGATCTAAAAGACTTATTATAGAACAAGTTATAAAACAAGGGCTGAACCAGTTATCTGATTCAGCCCTTGTTTTATATAATGGTCAATCCACTATGAAAGCGTTATCACGTCAAAACGACGAGTTCCACTGCTGCAAAAAGGCTTCTTCTTCATCTGTTGACTCGCGATCTAACGTGTTATTGCGATGTGGGTAACGCCCAAACTGCTCGATAATCTCTTTGTGCTGCTGCTCAAAATCTAACGTAATGGCATCATCGAGCTGCTCAAATAATGGCAGATAGCGACTATGAATCCTTAAAGATTCTGAATGCATAAACGGCATAATAGCAAATTTGCGCCATGTCATTGGTAAGGTAGAAAAATGTGGCTGCAATACGATTTCTTGAGCCAACACCAGCGCCATACCATCTTGCGCAAACGCCTCCGCTTTATTGCGGCATAAATTGCGTGAAAATTGATCTAAAACGATGATCTCTGCCAGACGCCCAGCCAAAGCGGTAATGGAGCTATTGCAGTCGGTTGCTGCTTCTGAAATGCGCCAAGTGACGCATTCCCCTTGCTTTGCTGCTTGCCAAATTTTACCAAACCGCTCTTTTATTTGCTGATCAAATTCATGGCTTTGCTCGAACCAATACTGTTCATTGTCCTTATCAAACCAAAAATCCAATACGGCACACGCCTCTGAATTGAGATACTCTAAACTTATGTTTTTTGGATCAAGTGACGATAAATTGGCATGGCTTTTTGAGGTGGAATAATCGGTTGAGAGAGACATAAGCTATTCTAATTATGATAGATTTAGTCTACTATAGCGCAAATATTTATGTCTGTCATGATACGAGCAGCAGCTATTAGGTAAACCTTATGAATACAAAAAATTCGCTACAAAACACTCAGTCATCATTACCACCAACGCCATATTACTTGCTTGATGAAGCCGCAATCGTCGCCAATATGCAGATTATCGCTCGCCTATGCGAGTTGTCTGGCGCAAAAGCACTGCTTGCGCTCAAATGTTTTGCGACTTGGGGCGTTTTTGATATCATGCAGCCTTATCTGCATGGTACAACGTCATCTTCGCTAAATGAAGTCAGATTGGGTTATGAGACTTTTGGTAATAATAGCGATGCTAGTAACAAAGATAAAAAAGAAACTCACGCCTATAGCGTGGCTTACAGCGCGGATGAGATGCCTGAAGTACTCAGCTATGCCGACAAGATTATCTTCAACTCAATCTCCCAGTTAAATGCGTTTAAAGGTGAAGCAGCAGCAAAAAACATCCCAGTCGGACTACGCTTAAATCCAAAGACCAGTAATTCGTCATTTATCATTGCCGATCCTGCACGTCCGTTTAGTCGTCTTGGTGAGCATGATAAAGACAAAATTGCAGCCGTGTTGAGTGATATTAGCGGTGTCATGATTCATAACAACTGTGAAAATGACAGTTTTGAGGCATTTAGTGACAGCTTAGCTGATATCGAAACCAGATTTGGTGATGTTTTGCAGCAGCTTGAATGGGTCAGTTTGGGCGGTGGCATTCATTTTATTGCTCCTGATTATCCACTAGAGAAACTGGCTGACAGGTTAAAAGGCTTTAGTGAAAAATATGGCGTACAAGTCTACCTTGAGCCGGGTGAGGCAAGTATTCATGGTGCTGGCACGCTAGTCACAAGCGTTTTAGATACGATGCATAATGAAAAAAATCTAGCTGTAGTAGATTCATCCATTGAAGCACATATGCTTGATTTGCTGATTTACCGTGAGTCAGCGCCGATAGCGGCTGTTAATAGTGATTTAATGAATATCGCCTCTCTTGATATTGACCCTACCAATATTGCACCCATAAGCGAGAACGCTAAATCAGCTGATAATACGATTATCTATGGTCGTTCTTGTTTGGCAGGCGATATCTTTGGTGAATATGCCTTGCCAAACAAGCTAAAAGTAGGTGACACCGTTACCTTTGGTAACGCAGCAGGCTATACCATGGTGAAGAAAAACTGGTTTAATGGCGTGAATATGCCAGCGATTGTCATTCGCCGCTTAGATGGCAGTATCGATATCCAACGCGAGTTTGATTATCAAGATTATAAGGCGAGCTTGTCATAAAGCTATTAGACGCATATTTGGCATGACCAAATGGTAATGCTAAACAACTATCTATAAATTTTTATTCGCTTTGACGTTTTTAAGTTATGTTGTAATTTTTGCCGAAAAGTCAGTAAAAATTGTTATAATTGCTACTGGCAAACACAGTAGGATTTGTCTAACGGGTGCGTGGGTTTTCCTCGGTCTTCCTTTTTAATTCACGCATATCATTCACTCGTTTCTGTTTTGCATAGCCAATATCAATGGTATCGACAGGGACACAAAGGAGGATTGTTCTTTGAACACAAACCAACAAGTTAAGCCTAGTAAAAAAGATGTACTTATTATCGGTGCTGGCGGCGTCGCTCAAGTAGTCGCACATAAATGTGCGATGCATAATGACGTACTTGGCGAGATTCATATCGCTTCACGTACCCAAGATAAATGCGATGCCATCGCTCAGAGCGTTATAGAAAAGAACAGCTTTAAGCAACCAGCGGTATTGCACACGCATGAAGTCGATGCCATGGATACCCAAGCGCTGATACAGCTGATTGAAGATACGGGTATTCAAATCCTTATCAATGTCGGTTCGGCATTTGTGAATATGACTGTATTGGAAGCTTGTATTGAGACTGGCGTAGCATATATTGATACCGCTATTCATGAAGATCCTCGCAAGATTTGCGAGACGCCACCATGGTATGACAACTATGAATGGAAGCGCAAACAGCGCTGTGCCGATAATAATGTCACTGCGATCTTAGGTGCAGGTTTTGATCCTGGTATGGTCAATGCCTATGCACGTCTTGGTTATGACATGATGGATGCAGGTTCAGTGACTGATATTGATATTATTGATATTAATGCTGGTAGTCATGGTAAATACTTCGCCACCAACTTTGATCCTGAGATTAACTTCCGTGAATTCACCGGTACGGTTTATTCTTGGCAGGACAGTAAGTGGCAGTCTAACAAGATGTTTGAAGTGAAGCGTACAGATGACTTGCCTGTTGTTGGTGTGCAAAACAGTTACTTAAGTGGTCATGACGAAGTGCATTCTTTATCAGCCAACTTAGATGTGCCAAATATTCGTTTTTGGATGGGCTTTGGTGAGCACTATATCAATGTCTTTACCGTTCTACAAAACTTGGGCTTATTGTCTGAGCAGCCAGTCATGACTGCTGAAGGACAAGAAGTTATCCCATTAAAAGTAGTGAAAGCGGTCCTACCAGATCCAAGTTCACTTGCGCCAAATTACACAGGTAAAACCTGTATCGGTGACAAGGTCAAAGGCAAGATTAATGGTGTCGATAGTGAGGTATTTATCTATAATATTGCAGACCATAAAGATGCCTATAATGAAGTTGGTAGTCAAGGTATCTCTTATACCGCAGGCGTGCCACCAGTCGCCGCAGCGATGCTAGTTGCTACAGGCGAGTGGGATGCAGGAAAAATGGTAAACGTTGAAGAGCTTGATGCCAAGCCATTTATCAATCTATTGAATAAAATTGGTCTGCCTACGCGCATCAAAGATAGCGAGGGCGATAGAGCGCTTGAGTTTGATATCTAAATTGTCGTGTTGGTTTTTATTGTTCGTTAAATAAAAAGCACCCTATTGAGGCAGACTCGATAGGGTGCTTTTTTACGTATCTGCTTCTATAATAAGAACGAGTATCATAAAACTGATAGCTATAGATGGCATAAGGAGAATTGCGATGTCTTTAGAAAAATATAAAGTATTTAACTTGATTGAGGATGTGAAAAAGTTAAAAGTGTTATTTATTCTAGAATCTCCCTATATCAATGAATATATCCATCAACATCCAGCGGCAGGCGAGTCGGCGCTTGAGCTCACTCAATTTTTGATGACTCAAGGGTATTTAAAGGATTTTGATGCCCAATTGCCATTAGGCTGTAATATCAAAGCACTAAATTATCAGCCACTGGGTATTTTGAACTGCTCTACGTTGCCACTGAATAAAGCGTTTTACCCTTGCGCTTTAAATAGTGAAGACTTAGCAAAAGTGAATGAATTGGCAGCTATTAAACAAAATTTAAATCAAAGTAATCCGAATAAATTACCTGTATATTTGAAGAAAAACGGTGTTTTTAAAGACTTTGTTAGTCGATTAACTGAAGTGCTTGAGCAAGCGCCAGCTGATATTATCATCGTACCTTGCGGCGATACTGCAATTGGGTTTATGGATGCTTTTAAAACAATTTATCAGAAGCCTTTGACGGTTTTAGATAGTTTACCGCATCCAACTGAGCCAGATTGGGCTGAGAAGATAGCCACCATTAATTTGACAGATTATATCGCGCCCCAGCTATTGCCTTAGTTATGATTGCACTCTACCTATAATGACCAAATAATAAATGCAAATCTTTCAAAGATGTATACTGATTTGCAAAAGGTAAGCTCGAGAGTCTGTAGGAAAATACAGGAGATGATAGATACTGAGTTATAGTCTACAAATAAGCTATTCAAACCGATGCGACAATCCTTTAGATAGAGCCTGATAAAGGCTGTGAAATTTCATTCTACTTCTATTAACAGTAGTGTGTTTTTTACCGTAAATCAGCGATATCCCTATCATAAAAATAAGAGCGTAATATGCAATTAGAAATCAATGTTATCGATGCCTTTACTAATACTGTGTTTAAAGGCAATTCAGCGGCAGTGATTATCACAGAAAGTTGGTTGTCTGAGAAACTCATGCAATCTATTGCTTTTGAAAATAATTTATCAGAGACGGCTTTTATAGTCTTGGATAATAAAGGTACTTATCATATTCGATGGTTTTCACCGCTTACGGAGATTGATTTTTGTGGTCATGCGACCTTGGCTTCTGCCTTTGTACTGTTTAAGAAAAACCCTACTTTGACGTCTATTAAGTTTTCAGCTGAAGCAGTTGGGGTTTTAGCGGTCAAGCAAACCGATCATGATAAAATACAGATGGATTTTCCCAATACTAAGCCTGAGAAAGTCAGTGAAATCCCTGATAGTTTGCTGGCAGGATTGTCTATTGCCCCTATTGAAGTCTATAAAAACGCACAGGCATATTTTGTGATTTATGACTCGGAATTTGACGTGTTAAATGTAGAGCGTGATAATGACGCGCTAAAACAACTTGCGCCTCTCGATGTGGTTGTCACTTGTCAGGCTAAATCTGCCCACTACAAAGACTACGATTTCATTTCACGTTATTTCTGGCCTGCCAATGGTGGTGATGAAGACCCAGTTACGGGTTCGGCTCATACTGGATTAGCGCCATTATGGGCACAGCGACTGGGTAAAAATACATTGGTTGCTTATCAAGCGTCAAAACGTGGCGGGGTGCTAGATTGTGTGGTTACAGGAGATAGAGTGCTTATCTCTGGTCATGCTGTGCATTATTTGACGGGATTTATCACGGTCGAGGAGTAACTTTTGTCTGAATTAAAAACAGTAGGGCTTTTTGCTCTTACTGCATTGGCTGAAATCGCAGGTTGTTATCTGCCTTATCTGTGGCTACGAGAGGGTAAGTCAGTTTGGTTACTCATACCTGGTGCCCTGAGTTTGATAGCTTTTGTATGGCTGCTGTCATTACATCCAGCTGCTGCCGGTAGGGTCTATGCCGCTTATGGCGGTGTTTATATTTCGATGGCGATTTTATGGTTGTGGACGGTGAATGGTATACGCCCAACGACGTGGGATATTGTAGGTTCTGCTATCGCTTTATTGGGCATGGCAATTATTATGTTTGCGCCGCGCAGTACTTAGATTATGAGTCAAAGTGCGCAAATTAAAGCTTGTTAATTCAAGATTTAGTAAATTCATACCAGCAGTACTATAAGGTATCGATATTGCTTTTCACTGATCATATAAATAAAAAAATGCCAATCAAACCATTAAGCTTGATTGGCATGTTGAGACACTTACTATTAATGCTTTCCTAAGATGCTACCATTATCATCTTTCTTTGATTGTTTAGCCGCTTTTTTCTCTTTTGCCGTTAATAGCGGCTTCTTTTTGACATTCTTCTTACTATCTTGACCTTTACTCATGATGTTGTCCTTTTATGTGACTGATTAATACTTATTAAAATCAGTATAGCCCTAAGGGTGATTAATAGCTAGCTTCAAGCAAATGGACGCTGGCGTTAATAAGTGCTTACTTACGAATACATCACGATTTGCTATAATGAGCAGCAAGCCGATAAATCGCGGCAAACCTTTATCCTATTATTATTTAGCACAATGATGCTTACTGTTTTGGTTGATTATTATGCGTATCCGTAAACTGTTTAAATTTGAAAACGCCCATATTGTGCGTAACTGTAGCTCTGAGCGCTGCAAACACTCGATTCATGGTCATAGCTATCAGGTTGAGCTGATACTTGAGGCCAAGCGTTTAGATCATGGGCAGATGGTCTATGATTTTGGCTTATTAAAATCCTCTATTAAAGACATTATCGACAGCTTTGATCATGCGATTTGTTTTTGGAGTAAAGACGATCCTGAGTACATCGCTGCCTGTAAGAAATTCAGTGCACGCTGGATCAGCTTGCCGGTATCGCCATCAGCAGAGCAGTTCTCGCGGGTGATATTCTTTTGGGCGCAAGAGATTCTGCAACAGACACAAATGCAAAATGGCGAAGCGGATGTCAGCGTATATTCAGTGATTGCGCACGAAACTGCGACTGGTTACGCGCAGTGTTTTGCTGATGATGTGAGCAATGAGCAAATGGGTAAGTTGGTGCTAAAGGATTTCGAATTTAGCGAGCAAGTATGTGCAGAGTGGCATGACCCTGAGCTATATGCCAAACTGATACGTGGTGAGAGTTTCGTTAATCCAGCAGTCACAATGCAAGTACAGGTAGATTGAGTTTAATGAATAATAATCAAACGATTGAAGACGCAGCTATAAGTGGTGGTAAGAATTTGAAGACTTTGACGCTGCATTCAGAAAAAGATACTCAGCGTTTGGCTGAGCAATTGGCAGCTTTGCCGCTGACAGGTAGTGTGTGGCTGGCAGGAGATTTGGGTGCGGGTAAAACCACATTAACTCGCTATTGGTTGCAAGCGCTAGGGCATAAAGGAGCGGTGAAAAGTCCGACTTATACCTTGGTTGAGCCTTATAGTATTACCCAAAATGACGGCTCAATTAAACCTGTTTATCATGCTGACTTATATCGTTTACAAGATCCAGAAGAGCTGTCTTTTATTGGCTTTGATGAGTATTTGGATGAGCCAAATGCGTTGGTTATCATTGAATGGGCTAGCCGTGCGCACAGCTATTTGCCGCCGCCTACTATGTTTATTGATATGATTCAAAGTAATAGCAATGATGATAAAGAATCTCGCCAAGTTGCAATACGATTGTCAAAGGCAGGACAAGTACAAGGTTTTGACTTATCCAGTCTAAATCTTTAGTCCAAATCGTGCTACAGATGTTTAAAGCCTTAAAATCTGCCTCTATTATTTTTAATATATGATACCCATCAATGCTACATAGCCACACCAATACACGCATTAAAAAACTATCGCCGCTGCTTATTAATCAATTAGCAGCGGGTGAAGTCGTGACGCGTCCAGCAGCTGTGGTCAAAGAGCTACTGGAAAATGCAATTGATGCTCATGCCACAGATATCGAGGTCCGCATTACCCAAGGTGGCATGGGTATGATTGAGGTAATTGATAATGGCGTTGGGATTCATCCTGATGATATGGTCATGGCAGTCACGCGTCATGCCACTAGCAAAGTCGCTGATGTGGCACACTTGCACGGAATTACAACGCTGGGTTTTCGCGGGGAAGCACTGGCAGCGACGGCTGCTGTTTCCCGTTTGACCTTAACCAGTAGTCATAATGACAGCGGTATTGGTCGTCAGTTGCAAGTTGCCGGTATATTAGGCGATACGCCAAAATTAATACCCGTTGTGCATCATCGCGGTACTACTATTACAGTCAAAGATTTATATTTCAACGTACCAGCACGCCGCGGTAATTTGAAATCTATCGCGACTGAGTTCAGTCATATCGAAACGATTGTCCGTGAAGTGGCTTTAGCACGCGCTGATGTGGCGCTGACGCTTTTTCATGATAATAAAAAACGGCTATCACTGTCGGTAAACACTATAAATAAAGATACTGAAAATTATCTGCCGCTATCACGTTTGGAACAAGCGACTGGATTGGCACTTGCAGAGCAGGCAATTGAAGTCGCGGTTGATTTATCTAGCCTAACGCAGCAATTTGGAAGTTCTTCTGCTACTCATGCTAATGGTGAATATGCTGATAATGTACGCACTATGCAACCGGCGAGTATTGGCGGTTGGTTGTGGGCAAGTTATGATGCCAACCATAGTTTACCAAAGCTTATTTATGTAAATGGCAGATTGGTAAAAGAGGCATTAATTAGCAATCAGCTTCGTCAAATGGTTCAAAGTGTACAGCTAGCAGGTATGGGTTATGCGCTTTATTTTGAGTTACCAACTCAGTGGATCAATGTTAATGTTCATCCTTCCAAGCAGCGTATCAAGATTAGCCCGCTGAACAATATCATGGCGCATTTAAGTCATGCGGTTCGTGCGAAGTTAAGAGGGCTTAATACCACGAAAATTGTTCGCTCTAAAGAGCGAGCACCAAATGATAATATTTCCATAAGAAAGTCGTTTAATGCGTTAGACGCAATAACATCATCTACCAACAATGCAACGGCAAGTCAGCAAGTGCAAGCTCTTAAGCAACCATATCAGCTGTCAGAAAATGAGTCGTTATCCGAAAGTATTAAAGACTTTCATATTGATGAGCCTGTAGAAGACAGTCGTCATGCTGTAAACAGTTACCCTGTAAACACACCACCTTTACCAGTTTGCTTAGAAGTTATAGATAGTGTCACTGATCTGGTAGCTTCTTCAGTTATATATAGCAATGACGATAAAGCGCTGCCTTGGTTGCTATTTTATTATCAAGGGCAGTGTGCGCTAATTAGTGCTGAGAGATGGCAGTCAAGATTAAAAGTATTGTTTGAGTCAACTATCTTTAGCAGCACTATGTATAACAACGCCAAAGTATTAAATAGTACTACTACCAATCAACAATTGGCGAAGATAACCATGCAAATGTCTGAACAAGATGCACGAGCTTTTGTAGCAGATATGGAAGCTATACTGAGCAAATATGCTATCCACTCTATAGATAGTCAACAATTAGTCACATTGATGTTATCATCTGCGCTTAAATAGCGGTATTGTGAAAATAGGGTATTTTCTATAGTTAAGACATATCGCTGAGCTATCAATAATTTACCTTATTGTTCTTAAAACCATGACCATCAAAGGCAAGTATATGCGACTTTCGTCTGATAGCCTATCTTCTTACTTGATTCCCAATTTGGCGGACAATAGCGTGGTGTGCTTGATGGCACCAACCGCGAGTGGTAAGACCGCTTTGGCTTATGAGCTTTATGATAGCGGTCGTTATGAGCTGATTTCGGTAGATTCAGCATTGGTGTATCGTGACATGACGGTCGGTACCGCAAAGCCAAATGCTGCTGAGCTGGCACGATACCCCCATTATTTGGTCGATATCATTGATCCTATGCAAAGCTATAGTGTCGCTGAGTTTGTCAATGATGTGGCAAGATTAATTGATAGCTGTCATCAGAATGGCAAAATACCCTTGTTGGTCGGCGGTACGATGATGTATTACATGGCATTGCTTGATGGACTCTCACCAGTGCCTGATAGTGATGACAGTGTTCGCGCGCGCGTTGAGCAGTGGCGCCAAGATGAGGGAATCAGTGCGCTATATGATTATCTTGGTAAAGTTGATGCTATCAGCCATGAGCGCCTTAATGCAACTGATACCCAGCGTATTACCCGTGCTGTTGAAGTATATTTGCAAACTGACATTCCTATCAGTGACTGGCAGCGTCAGCCCAAGCAAGCATTGGCACATAATCCCAATCAACAGTGGCATGCTTTGGCGGTTATGCCAGACCGTCCATGGTTACATACGCGTATTGAGCAGCGATTAGATATCATGTGGCGTGAAGGATTGGTAGCAGAGGTTATCAGTTTGCTTGAGCATTATCCTCTGACCCCAAGCTTACCTTCGATGCGCTGTGTTGGTTATCGACAAGTATTAGAGTATTTGGTACAGACTAATCACCCTGTATTTGAACAGCCTCATTTGGATAAAGCGCAGTTTTATGATGCTTTTGCTCAATCGGAACCATCAAGTAACGAAAGTAAAGAGCAAGATACCACGATTCAAAGTAGCATAACTCAGACGCATCTACCAATGGCAACTGCCCAAACCGAAGCGCTTGCTTGTCAGCAAATGCAAAATAAGGCATTATATGCTACAAGGCAGTTAGCAAAGCGCCAATACACGTGGCTGCGAAAAGTGATGCAACTGTCTAATACGGCAGCAGTGCCTGCAATAGGATCAATAACAGCGTCGTCGACATCCATTGTTGGCTCTGATGATGTGACAGATTTTCAAAAAAATAAGTTAATATTGCACTCATTTAGCACTATGGAGCAGGCGAGAGCGTATTTGGTTTAATGAGTGATATCAGTCGTTTGCCTATATCTAGATTTGTCAGACCATTAGTGTTCTGTAATATTAATGGTCGAGCTGTAGTAATAAAAACACAGCATGACCGTATAACATCATACAAAGATACGAAAGTAATGACAATTAGTTTCAAAGTATAATGTATATAACTGTTATAATTTGATTATATGAAAGTGTTAACTGTTGCAAGCGTTGATTGCTTTTTAGTGATTATTCATCAACATTTGGTGATAGAGGTGACCCATGCAACACTTGGTTACTTAATTTATGAAAATAACGACATATTCACGATAAAGTAGAATGACTTAACAAGCTTTAGCACTTATTTAGATACGTTTTATAAATAAAACTTATTATTGTATCTACCCTTAGCCATTATAATTGCAGTAACCCTTAAAATAATTGGCGCTAACAATAATTATATAATATTTAGGAGAGATTTCATGTCAAAAGGACAAACTTTACAAGATCCGTTCTTGAACTCACTACGCAAAGATCGCATTCCTGTTTCTATTTTTTTAGTGAACGGTATTAAGCTGCAAGGTCAAATAGAATCATTCGATCAGTATGTGGTTTTGCTGAAAAATACCGTCAGTCAGATGGTATATAAGCATGCTATCTCAACAGTCGTCCCAGCACGTAATCCTCGTAGCAGCACAACGCCAAGCGCGACTACTCAAAGCCAAGGCGCAGCACCAATGGGCTATCCGAGTCAAAGTGGCGGTGTGAGCGGTGGTTTTGAGCGTGGCGGTAGCGCAAATCCAGCTACTGGTGGCGGCTTTGAAGAACGTGGTTTTGCCAATCGTAGTGGCTTTAATCGTGGAGGCTTTAGTCAAGGCCAAGAGCGCGGCTTTGAGCGCGGTAGCTTTGGTCAAGGTCAAGAGCGCGGTTTTGAGCGTGGTGGTTTTGGTCAAGATCGTGGTTTTGAAGCGCCGTCAGAGAATGTGGGTTATGACAACAAACCTAATGACGAATCTGGTGATAGTAACTCTTAGACCCTCCTACTAAGACATGAGATATCCTATTGAGACCTACTATTATAGTGGGTTTTTTTGTATTGATATTCTTATAAGTAATAACGTTTTAATGCACCCACGATAGCCTTAGGGCTGTATTCCTACAGAATCATATTAATATTGACCATAATTATTAATATGATTCATAGTATTATAAAATGTATAGTAAAATGATTCATCAAATTATAATAATATATAGCCAAAAATATAGAGTCATTGCAAACAAAAAATTAATAAAATATAGAGCCACTGTATGAATAGTCCTGAACGCAATCTAACCCATGAGCAATTTATTAGTACCGCTATTGATGCCATCAATACTGAAAAGGCGGCACTAGCATTACTGACCGAGCAAATAGATGATAGATTCGCTCAGGCTTGTGACATCATTTTGGCATGTCAAGGTCGTGTGGTTGTGACAGGGATGGGTAAGTCGGGATTGATTGGTCGTAAGATAGCGGCGACATTTGCGTCTACTGGTACGCCATCGTTCTTTATGCATCCTGGTGAAGCAGGGCATGGTGACCTCGGAATGTTGGTCAAAGGGGATGTGTTACTTGCCATCTCTAACTCTGGCGAGTCAGATGAGATAAAAATGCTCTTGCCTGTGGTCAAGCACTTAAATATTCCGCTGATTAGTATCAGTCGAGATAAACGAGGTATGCTGCCCCATGCTGCGGATATTATCTTGACTCTTGGTAAGTCGCAAGAAGCTTGCCCGCTCAATCTTGCTCCTACCTCAAGTACCACAGCAACTCTAGCACTCGGTGACGCATTGGCAGTTGCCTTAGTGCATGCCCGCAATTTTACCTCAGAAGATTTTGCGTTATCGCATCCTGCAGGTGCATTGGGTCGTCAATTACTGACCCGCGTAGAAGATTTGATGCATACTAAGACAGAGGACTTGCCACTCATCAATCAGCAAGCACCGTTACAAGAAGCATTATTTATCATGTCAGCTGGGCGATTGGGCATGACGGTGGTCACAGATGATGAGAAAAAAGTAGTCGGTATATTTACCGATGGTGATTTAAGGCGAGGATTGGAAAAAGGCATTGATTTGCAGACCCCTATGTGTGAGCTGATGGTGAGTAGCCCTCGTCGTATCAGTAAATCCATGCGAGCATCAGATGCGCTTAGCGTGATGAATGAAAATGCTATCAGTCAATTGCTTATTATCGATGATGACCAGCGCCTAGAAGCTATTATTACGGTACATGATTTACTACAAGCTGGTGTAAAATAAACGTTATATTAGAATATCTATTAATAGAAGAGATGACTGATGCAAGACTTAATCAAGAAAGCCGGACAAGTGAAGTTATTGGTCATGGACGTTGATGGTATTTTATCAAATGGTCAAATTATCTATGATGCCAATGGTGTTGAGACCAAAGCGTTTTCTGTCTATGATGGTGTAGGCGTCAAGTCATTAGCCCGTTATGGTATTTTGACTGCGATTATTACCGGTCGTAGCAGTTCTATGGTCGATAAACGCGCCACTGAAATTGGTGTAGATTATATTGTCCAAGGACGTGATGATAAGTTAGTAGCATTAAATGAGCTGCTTGCAAGCCTTGATCCGGCGCTTCATATCACAGCTGCTGATTGCGCTTATATGGGTGATGATTTGCCAGATATCAAAGCCATGCAAACAGTAGGATTTGCTGCTACTGTGCCAAATGCCCAAGCAGAGGTTATCAATCGCAGTGATATGGTGACCACGCGAGCCGGCGGTACAGGCGCCGTACGTGAAGTATGTGATCTCATTTTAAAGGGTCATGGACATTACCAAGACTTTATCGCGCACTATACGCTTGATGAAGTAAAAAATCAGGATGACTTATCGTGAATACTCGTGTTTTAATAGTCATTACCTTGATCATCGCTGGTCTTGCTGGTTGGTTTTTTAAGCAGCAAGGGGACATTACGCCGCCAGTCAATATTGAAACCTCTGATGTCGATTATGAAGCAACAGATATTAAAGCGGTACAAACGAATGAGCAAGGCGAGACCGAATATGAGCTGAGCGCTGAGTCATTGACGCACAATCCGGCAACCAATAAAGATGAGATGAAAGGCATTACCATGAATTGGGAGCCTTCGGATGAGCAGCGTTATCGTATCGAAGCGGGCACAGCAGCTATCAGTCAGCAGACGGGCGAGCTGAGCTTATCAGGTGGATTTTCTTTAATCAGTGAAGGCAAAACAGCTAAGCCTGAAGTCGAACCCATTAAGGTCACTGGTGCCACATTGAAAGGTAATACTAAGTCAGGTCAAGTGTATAGTAATGAGCCAGTTAAGGTTGAACAAGGTATGAACCGTTTTGAGGCATCGAGTATGAAAGCCAATCTTGAAACGGGCGACTATGAATTTGGTCAAGTGGCGGTCTCTTTCACGCCCGCTGATCGTCAAGACAAAGCCCTGTTTTAATTAGCATATTATTCAGTGAAGCATCTAGCAGGAAGTTTGCAAACTCTACTACCCATTATAAAACGAGTAATTTTCATGAAATCTAATTCTTTGCCTACTTTACGCTTGCTATCGACACGCTCTATTCAAGTGTCGCATAGATTGCGTGCACTGCCAGTGGTTATGCTGTTGGCGCTGCCACTATACAGCCATGCTTTGCCATCAGATGCCAATCAGCCTATTAAATTATTGGCAGACAAAGCCACTTATAGTGAGCGTAGCGGTATTACAAGCTATTCTGGTACAGTAGTTATTACTCAAGGTACGTTTAAGATGACCGCTGATAATATCACGGTTAATTTATCACAAGGTCGAAGTATCAATTCTGCAGTAGCAACAGGGCGTCCAGCGACGATGCAGCAAGTTGTGACGCAAGAAAAAGGTCTGGCAAAAGGTCAGGCAAATAAGATTGACTATAATGCTGTGACGGGTATCGTGACGCTAACGGGCAATGCAAAATTGGTACAAAATGGTGCAAGCTTCGCAGGTAATGTTATTCGTTATAGCCTAAAAGCTGGTGATGTGGAAGCGACTGCTGGCGGCAATCAGCGCGTCGAATTGGTATTCCCGCCTAACAATAGTACCAGCCAGAGTGGTATACGTTAGGCTATATGACGACTTAAGTCATAACACCTGCGATAAATATAAACAAACGACTAAACATTTCAGTGGTTGCTATCCATTTAGATGCGACCACCTTATGAGTAAGTTATGAATGATAATAAAAATAATGCCAGTTTAGTAGAAAACCAAACCATAACAGCGCATGATGCTGTTGAGCCGGTCGCTCGTTTGTCGATGCAAAACTTGGGTAAGCGCTATGGTAAGCGCTGGGTCGTCAAAGATGTCTCATTTTCTGTTGAGCAAGGGCAAGTGGTTGGATTGTTAGGTCCAAATGGAGCAGGTAAAACGACCAGTTTTTATATGGTAGTCGGACTGGTCAATATGGATAAAGGCCGTGTCACCTTGGGAAATATGGACTTATCTAAATATGCCATGCATGAGCGTGCGCGTGCCGGTATTGGTTATTTACCGCAAGAAGCCTCTATTTTTCGTAAGCTATCCATTGAAGACAATATTTTAGCCATTTTACAAACTCGTAAAGATTTGAATGGTAACCAGCAGCGTCAAGAGCTTGAAAAGCTCATTAGTGATTTTCACTTAGAACATGTACGAAAATCTCTAGGTATGAGCGTATCAGGCGGTGAGCGTCGTCGTTGTGAGATTGCTCGCGCTCTAGCAGCTGACCCCAAGTTTATCTTACTAGATGAGCCTTTTGCCGGTGTAGATCCTATCTCTGTCGGTGATATCAAAGATGTCATTTTAGCGCTCAAACGACGTGGTATCGGTGTGTTAATCACTGATCACAATGTTCGTGAGACCTTAGCGATTTGTGAAAAAGCCTATATTGTTTCAGAAGGCGCTATCATTGCTGAGGGTACCTCAGAAGAAGTTCTGGAAAATGAGCTGGTGAAATCTGTGTATCTTGGTAAAGACTTTCAGGTATAGACTAATTGATTGATTACTGAATTATGCTGACATAAGATTTGTTACTTTGCATTCTTAGTCAGCCATCTCTATATTGTGCCGTTCGCAAAAATCCTTCTATAAAACATTGCTTCTTACAGCAACTGCTTGTTTATCTTAATATTTATACTTTAGTTCTTATCTTCAAAAATACGCTTATAAGCGTCATTCCCTTTCATATACTCTCTCTTTTAAACTTGAACACCTGCATAAGGCTTCTATATTATGGCAAAAAATAAAACCAGTTATGTCTGTCAAGCTTGCGGTGCTCATTTTGGCAAGTGGGCAGGGCAATGCAGTGATTGCGGCGAATGGAATACTTTGACTGAAGCGCCTAACGTCAGTATGCCACATCATAATAAAAACGTAGCAAAGCCCAATGCTGGTCGCGCCATACCTCGTAATGCAAGTGGTGCTGGTACACCGGCGGGCAATTATGCAGGAACGCATAGTGCTGTGATGCCGCTCAATGCAGTGAGCGTAGGTTTAGATACTAGGTTGCCGACTGGTATTAGTGAATTTGATCGTGTGTTGGGCGGTGGATTGGTTGCAGGTTCTGTGGTACTGATTGGCGGTGATCCCGGTATCGGAAAATCGACCATTCTACTGCAAACTGCGACCAATATGGCAAAAGCGGATTCACTGGCAGGAAGCGCTTTGTATGTGACTGGTGAGGAATCATTGGCACAGGTTGCTATGCGGGCAAAGCGCTTGGATTTGCCTGCGGACAGACTTCGTGTGCTCGCTGAAACCAATGTCGAGACTATTTGTGCCGCCTTGACTCAAGAGCAGCCAGCGATTGCTATTATTGATTCCATTCAGACTATTTATACTGATGCGATTAACTCTGCACCAGGCGGGGTCAGTCAAATTCGAGAGTCAGCGGCGATTTTGACGCGTTATGCTAAGCAAACGGGTACGGCACTTTTTTTGGTAGGACATGTCACTAAAGAAGGCACGCTTGCTGGTCCACGCGTTCTTGAGCATATGGTTGATACGGTATTGTACTTTGAGGGTCAATCTGATTCGCGTTTTCGTATGATTCGTGCCGTTAAAAACCGTTTTGGCGCGGTTAATGAGCTAGGTATTTTTGGCATGACGGATATGGGACTAAAAGAGGTTGCCAATCCATCAGCGATATTTTTGAGTCGCTATGACAAGCCCGTGGCGGGTTCTGTGGTTATGGTCAGCCGAGAAGGCACAAGACCGCTATTGGTAGAGGTACAAGCCTTGGTTGATGACTCTCAAGGCTCACCAAGACGTATGGCATTAGGATTAGACTTTCAGCGCTTGTCTATGCTGTTAGCAGTGATGCATCGCCATGGCGGTATCCATACTAGCGGGCAAGATGTGTATGTCAACGTCGTGGGCGGTGTTAAAGTGATAGAAACTGGGTCGGACTTGGCAGTATTATTAGCCTGTGCGTCCAGCATTAGAGAAAAAGCATTGCCATCGTCATTGGCGGTTTTTGGTGAAGTGGGGTTATCAGGAGAAATTCGTCCTGTACCCAATGGACAAGAGCGTTTAAAGGAAGCCATGAAGCATGGTTTTAAGCATGCCATTATTCCTAAAGCCAATGCGCCTGCCAAAGATGCGCCGCAGTTTAAAGGCATTAATGTCATTGCAGTCGAACGTCTTGATGATGCGATTGCGAGTGCATTCGAGTTATAGTTTGTTGATCTAACATTTATAACTATAAACCTTGTAAATTTAAGACACGCAAAAGCGCCTAACTATTAATTAGTTAGGCGCTTTTATTTAAATCTAAAAATATTTGTACAAAACCGTTAAAGGCTTAAACCGCGAATGGTCTAAAACGTTAATGGTTTAAGAAGAAGGTCCTGAAACACGCTCAATCGCGACGTTACCGACACCTTTAGCAGTAATACCAAGTTTTTTGGCAGCACCATAAGATAAATCCATCACACGATTACCATGGAACGGACCACGATCATTTACTTTAACGATGACGCTTTTACCATTGGTTTTGTTGGTCACTCTAACATAACAGTTTAATGGCAATGAGCGATGTGCAGCCGTTAAACCATTCATATCAAAAGTTTCGCCACTGGCGGTTTTGCGACCATGAAACTGGCGACCATACCAAGAAGCTAAACCGGTTTGCTTGAATTTGCTGACAGAGTTAGAGGCAACGGCTGTTAAGCGCTCTAACACATCTTCATCATTACTGACTTGGGCGGTATCACTGGCTAACAGTGAGCTGCTAAGCGCTAATGAGGCAGGTTGGCGTGCAGACTTGACTAAGCTTGATGCGCCGTCATGTTGGCGACTAAGTTCACCAAGTACACGGTCGATATGGGAGGCGTTATCTTGCGAGATCATAGCAAGGGAGGTTCTTGATTCTACAGCATTTGCATTAGAAGCGATTGCAGAGCCAGCAAATAGTACCGCTGACATTGTAAGTAAACCAGATAAACGCTTATTCATAAATACCTCTATGACTTATACCTTAGAACCTAACTCTAAAAACATCTTAGATTGAGCGAGATAGTGTTAGACCAATCTAACAATACCGCAAACTCCAAAACCGATATCAATCTATCTTCTTTATAATGACTGATTTTATCATTCGGCTTTTATAAGTTCTAACGTATGGTAATTTTTAATTCATGATCATAACTGGATGGATGATTGTAAATAATCCACTTATGACACGCTCAAATGATAGTTAACAATCTTAATTAAAATATCCATCAACAACTAAAATCAGATACTAATATTCGATAAACAGCCTTTTTTAACATTGCTAAGTTAATAAAGGGTTTCGAGAGTTTTACGTATGAGTTTGTTATTAAACCGTTAATTAAGTAGTGACTTTGAAAGTCTAAAGTCTACAAGTTGCTAACTATACGGATGAGCTACAACGACAATATAATTAAATGCTAACTTTCTTAGTAGGTCTGTACAGGTTATGTATAAATGACACTAAGACGAGATTAACGCAAATAATTGTAAAAGACAAGGAATAAAACAGACTGGCATTCAATCCTAAATACTGAATATTAGGTATAATTTGCAAGGATGGTATTTGAAAATATTATTAATTAAATCATAATCTTATGATCCAATAAGGTGTAATAAAATTATAGTTTTTATAATAGTTCATATATAATTGATTACAAATAAGATGGGCAAAAATGAACTTATTTACTAAGATTTTTGCACATTCTATCTTTACGTATAGTTACTTAGTAACTAGATTTTAAGTCAAATTTGTGCGGTTATTTGTTAATCGATTCAATTTTGAAACATGCTATGTTATGTTTTCTTTATGTATTCAGCCATCTATGTATCATCGCCATTTTCACTATGTTAGATACTGACATAAGCTATTGAATACTTAATTTCTGAAAAATTCATTGCACCTTGATAGGGCTTATAGAGGGTATAAAAAAAGAGACCGTATTATTAAAATATTGTCTCTTTAGGTATAAAAATGGAGATACTTAGTCTGACTTGTGCGTATGAATGGACATCAGTAAACCAAAACCTGCCATTAAAGTAACAATGGCAGTACCACCATAACTGATAAAAGGCAGAGGTACGCCAACGACAGGTAAAATACCGCCGACCATACCAACATTGACAAAGACATACACAAAAAACGACATCGCAATCGCGCCTGCTAGTAGTCGGCTATAAGTATCAGGATGAGAAAAGGCAATATATAAGGCGCGGGTCAATAAGCATGCATAAATAAACATCAATAGTATGACGCCAAGCAAGCCAAACTCTTCAGAGAAAGCCGCGATAATAAAGTCGGTATGACCTTCTGGTAAGAAATGTAAATGCGACTGCGTACCCTCTAAATAGCCTTTACCCGTTAGACCGCCGGAGCCGATAGCAGTTTTGGACTGAATGATATTCCAGCCAGCACCTTGCACATCTGCCTCAGGATTGAATAGTGTGAGTACACGGGTACGCTGATAGTCGTGTAACAAAAAATTCCAAGCAAAGGCAACAAGCGGGATCGACAAAGCAACCGCACCAGCTATCAGTTGCCACGATAGCCCTGCCAAAAACAGCACAAAGATACCGCTAGCAGCGACTAATAATGAAGTGCCAAGATCTGGCTCTTTAGCGATTAATAAGACTGGCACCACAATTAACGCCAAGGTAATGCCGATACTGGGTAGTGAAGGGGGCAGATCACGCTTAGACAAAAACCACGCACACATCATAGGCATGCCAAGCTTCATAAACTCTGAGGGCTGCACACTGCCAAATCCCGGTAGATTAATCCAGCGCTGCGCCCCCATGCGTACTTCACCGATAATATCAACCAACACCAGTAGTATCAGACCTAACACATAAAAGATGGGCGTAAAGGTACGATAAAGGCTCGGTGGTATCTGCGCCATGATAAACATAACGGTAAAAGCGACACCATAGCTGACCATTTGTCGTAGCACCATACTCGTATCTTGGGCGGCTGCACTATATAAAATCGTTAGCCCAATACAACAAACGGTCAATAATAAAAGGGTCAACCAAGGGTCAATATGACTACGTTGCCAAAAGGTCGGTGTCTGACCTTGACCGAAATGGTGGCTCTGTCGGGAAAAACGATATTGCGGGTTAGAAGACATAGGCAAAGTGTGACTGGCAGTTGGCGTGGAAGAAGGGCTATATTTAGCAGAAGACTTAAGAAAATCGATAATTATAGGGCATTTAACCGATTAGATGATAAAAAAAGTAACTTGTCGGTAATAAAGTAACGTCAATATAAAAATAATGAGGATAAGTGTTAATAACGAATAAGTCGCTGCCAATTGGTGACGATAGTTTAGCTTGCTTGCTTAAAATTTGATAGTATCGATAAAACGTTTTTAGCGGTGTTTGTTGCAATGATCGAAATAACAAAACAAGTTTACAGGCAAATCCACAAGCCTATTATTGCACTCTGTATTTGTGCCAGCATTATGAGTGCCCATGCCGCTATTATTAGTGATAATAGTGAGCGCCGTATCCAAGTACGTCAGGGTAGCAGTGTGAACAACAGCAATGCCAATATCTATATCACGCCATCTGCACAAAGAGCGCCTTATAATGCAGGTGTCACTATCTTAAGTGGGTCAGGCGGCGATAGTATGCAAGGACTCATTCAGCAAAAGCAGCGTGAGTTTGAATTTGATGCCAGCTTATCGATAGAGGAGAATAAACGTGTCATTACTAATAGAAGTACGCCGCGTTATAACACCACCTATAGCACAGGTAATAGCAATTACAATGATTTTATCAGCATGGATTTTAATACTTGGCTCAACAGTAATAGCTATCGCGCAAGCCAAGTAGCAAACTATCAGCGCTATTTAAGCGCGCGTGTCGGCGCTCGAAACGTACCGCCTTTGTCACAGCTACTGACCACCGCTCGCAGTTGGGACAAATGTGGCTATGAGCCGTATCAACTGCCTCCTCAGGAGCTGTGGTCAAACATTGTACCGACATTGCAGCTATATAGTCAGCTGAAAAGCCAAGGGATTCTGCCAGCAAACAGTGAGATACGCTCGGTATATCGTAGTCCCGGATTAAATGACTGTGCAGGCGGCGCAAGTAGTAGTAAGCATATGACAGCTGGCGCGATTGATATTTGGGTGCCAGATTATGAAAGTAGTCCATGGCAGCTGAGCCGAATGCAAGACAGCTTATGTGAGTTTTGGCAATATCAGGGTCAGTCGCACAATTTTGGTCTAGGGTTGTATTCTACAGGTGCTATACATTTAGATACCGATGGTTATCGTAAATGGGGCTTTAATCATGCCAGTAGCAGCTCTGCCTGCCGCTACTGACGATAATTCTAAGATAGAAAAAAAGCTCAGCCCGTATATATAATGGGCTGAGCTTTTTTATAGCACTATAAAAAATAAATTAACTATTTAGCCACCTTCTTATCCCAAGGATTGACCTCACCAACGGTCACAATTAAGAAGTCATCAGGCTTTAAGGTATCACGCAGGGTCTGATTCACCTCCGCTAATTTGACTTGTTCGATACGATTGACATAGTTACTAAGATAGCTTGTTGGTAGCTGATAAAAATTCATCATACCAAGCAAACCATTAATACCAGCGTTACTGGCAAAACCCATTGGGAAGCTGTTTTTTAAATTGTCCGTGGTCAGCTTCATCTCAGTACTAGTAATACCATTTTTTAACGTGTCATTAATAACGTCTAAGCTAGCATTAATCGCAGCACGAGCCTTGTCATTACGAGTCGAAAAACCTATCTGATAAGGTCCACGTGTCAGCATCGGACTCATCGAGCCTGAAATACCATAAGTATAGCCAAGGTTTTGTCTGATTTCCGTCATCAGTCGTGCATTAAAATCGCCCCCTGCGAGCACCTCGTTGCCAACGGCAAAACTGGTTTGCTTTTGCTGCGCTTGAGGATCCGTTGCACGCTTATCACCAAGTTGCCCCATCAGTACTGTCGTTTGAGTGCTAGGAAAGGGAATATGAATATGCTGAGACTTCGTCAATGGTTTTGGTTCAGGCAGAATAGGCGCTGCTTGACCAGTAGGTAAACCTGCCGTGATGTTTTCTGCCAGTTTTTTGGCTTGCGCTAAAGTGAGATTACCTGTCATAGAAAGGCTAGCGTTGGCGGCAACCAGATAGCGATTTTTAAAATCTATCAGCTGTTGTCTTGTGATATTAGGTACTGTCTCAAGTGTACCAACAGAAGGATGAGCATAAGGATGGGCGCCATAGAGTGCTTTATCAAAAGCAAGGCTGGCAAGGCTGTTTGGGTCTTGTTTTTGCTGCTGCAAGCCGACCAATAAACGGGCTTTATTGCGGGCTAAAATTTGCTCATTAAAACTTGGTTCGGTGAGCATTTGGGTCATCAAATCGATGGCAGATAATAGATGTTTATCGTCAGATAAACTGCGTAATGAGACCGTAAACATATCTTTATAGGCACTGCTGCCTAGATTGATGCCTAAGGTTTCAACCGCGCGAGTAAATTCATTTTCATCTAAACGTTTGGAGCCTTGTTCGAGCATGGTCGCTGTCATATTGGCGATACCAAAACCTGTGCTACTGATACTGCCATCGCGTGCGCTACCAGCATTAAAACGTAAATCGATGTCGACAATGGGTAATGCCGTCGTCGGTACAAAAAGTACTGGCACACCCGCTTTGGTCTTAAACTGTTGAATCTTTGGAACGGTGACTTTTAAAGGCTTGGCATTATCGAGGCTAGTCAACTTAGACAAAGCAGCAATAGGCGCATTGACATCAACTGCAGATGCCTGAGTACGATAATCCTCACCAGTAATGCCATCAGCCTGCGCGGTCATGGTCAAAGTAGTCAGCCCCAAAAATAACCCCATGCTCAAATAGGGTAGTAGCTTGAATGTTGGCTTTATTGATGACACCAGAGCAGTATTCTTTTTAGCATGGAGAGTAGGATTTTGAGTCATATCTTTCTTCTTATTAATAGCGTTTTAGTCATTGGTATTTTGAGTCATGATATTTGATAACATTATCCAATATTACAGTACCCTTATTTTTTCTTAACGACCTTTTTGACTGGCTCTTTAGGTGGGATAATATGCATGACCGTCAAATTGTCTTTGACCAAATACTTTTTGCTAGCTGCTTGTATGTCTGCAACCGTTACGGTATCCATTTTGGTGGGTAGCTGAGCAAGTAACCTATCATCGAGACCGATAGATTGTAGTGAGCCAATCATGCGCGCTTGACCTTCCATGCTGTCTTGCGCGTATACCAGACCAGTGACCGTATTGGTTTTGGCGCGCTCAATTTCATCGGTGGCAATTGGATCGGTTTTAAGCTTTTCTATTTCAGAGAGGATGGCTTGCTGCGCTTGCGCTAAGCTGACGCCTTCACGCGGAGTCGCTTGTATCAAAAATAGCCCGTCGCCTCGATCTAATAGATCATAAGACGTACCCACCGTGGTCAGAAGCCCTTGCTCGCGTACCAATCGACTCTCAAGGCGCGCTGATAAACCGCCATCCAATACGTCTTGCGCAAGTGATAGTGCATAGGCTTGTTTTTCATTGCTGGCATCTGTTGTCACAAGGCTTGGCACGTTATAGCCCATCAGCAATACAGGCACTTGTACTGCTTGCTCAGATTCTACTTGCTGATAACCACGAAAACCTTTTTGATTAACGGCAGGACGTTTTGGTAGCTTGCTTGGTTTTAGCTCACCGAAGTAACGCTTCACTTGTGTTAAGACTTCGGCTGGCTCAACGTCACCAACGATAACCAAGGTGGCATTATTTGGTGCATACCATATTTTATACCAGTCTTTTAGGTCTGAGAGTGTAATCGATTCAAGCTCACTCATGGGTCCGATAACCGATTCACCCTTAGGGCTATTTGGCAATGCCAGTAAACGAAATGATTCGTAAGCCTTGGCAAGTGGATTATCATCGGTACGCTGACGGCGCTCTTCCATGACAACTTGATGTTCTTTGACAAATTCTTTTTCGTTAAATACCAAGTTTTTCATCCGATCTGCTTCAAGCTCAAGTGCTAAAGGAAAACGGTTGGCAGGGAACAGCTCGTAATAACCCGTATAATCATAGCTAGTAAAGGCATTATTGACGCCGCCAAACTTAGCAATTAAGCGTTCATAATCAGCGCTTGAAACGTTACTAGTGCCTTTAAACATCATATGCTCAAGCACATGCGAGATACCACCTTTATTGACCGGCTCATCAGCTGAGCCCACCCGATACCAAATCTGTGTCATCACCACAGGCGCACGATGGTCTTCTTTGACGATTATTTTTAGACCGTTTTCCAGCTGATATTCATGGCGACCAGACATATCCATAGTCAGCGCTGATGATGGCTGAGCGTCCTTGGTAACTATGTTTTCAGACACTGGATTCTTGACCGCAGTCACGGGATTGGCGTTAATGGTACTGGTTTGACAAGCGGCAAGTGTGGTCGCCATGGCTAAGGCAGATGCAAGACGTAAAGAGAGTGTGGTTCGAGATAAAGGGACAGACATGGTATGTTCTACTTATATAAAAGGAAGACTTTTAAACGGGCAGCTTGTAAATGGATGAGATCGTATAGTAAGTTCAATGTAAAAGAGTTACGTTCAGAATAGCAGTACTGTGTTCTTTTTAAATTGAATTGACTACATATTTATTTTCATCATGGCACTGATACTTATACCATCATAAAGATTTGTGCGCCCCAACCATGACACTGGCAGTCGGCTTGAATTCTTGAGTCGTGTTACAACCTGTCGCTGATAGTGCCATCGTCGCCAGTAATAAAGCAGCAGTGATATGGGTAATGTTTTTATAATGATTGGATAAAGACAACATAAGACATTCCTAATATAAGTAATAAGCATGGAGATAAAGGGTATAAACATGTATTTAATTAGCCTTGCTAAGAGTAGGCGAAGTTTGCCATCGCAAAGGTCAGATTTATGTGTCCAAACCTTAAGCGAAACTTGCTCAATGAGCGATTATATTTATCATCTTTTTCACGCTAAAGGTTTAATAGCGCTTTTGTATCACTGGATGATTTTTGCCATTTATAAGCAATCTAGGATGCGAAAGGCTGAGCTCAACTTGAATTATGCTAAACTAGACTAAAAATAATCTCTGCATTGAATCATAGAAAACGGACAATACAACGATATACAGATCCGGTTTTACCATAAACACATTACTGATACTGATGAACTTTAGGGCAAACTTATGAATAACCCCAATAATAGCAATCGTGTGGTCATTAATCTTGACAGCGGACTTGATGAATTAGATGACGATGATATTACCTTACCCAGTCTGCCAGTGCAATCTGTCCCTATTATCGATGCCCCTGAAAGAAATGAGGTAAGTAATAGTGATGAGCCAGTAACGCCTACAGTCAATAAGCAAGTATCAAGCACCGATGCAGCCGAGAGCATTGCCCTAGGCGCGCCTATCCTCATGACGCAAAAGCAGAGTCATACAGACAATACCTCAGAGAGCTTTGCAAATACCAATGAAACAGAGAAGACAACACCAGCTGTCTCTGGATCAAAAATCCCTACTATGCCCTTACAAGCACAATTAGGAGATCTGCCAAGCGTTGCGCCTAGCAGTGCAAGTAGCATTAATAGTAATAGTAATCAAGCGTCTTCTGAGCCACAGCAAACGATTCCAGTAGAGTCGCAAGCAAATAAAGCGTTGCAAGAAGAACAAGAAAGCAGCAAAAAAGGCAGCTGGTTTAACCGGATGAAAACCGGTTTAAGTAAGTCGCGTAAGAACTTAGCCGAAGGGATGGTCAGTATCCTTATTGGTGGCAAAGAGATTGATGATGAGCTATTAGAAGAGGTTGAAGACCAACTGTTGGTGGCTGATATTGGTGTCAATGCAACCAATCGTATTATCAAAAGCCTTACTGAGCAGACAGATCGCGGTGATTTAATCTACGCGCATTCACTATACAAGGCATTGCAGACTGAATTGGTCGATATCTTAACGCCGAAAGTTGCGCCGCTTATTATTGATAGCAGCAAAAAACCTTTTGTGATTTTAGTCGTAGGCGTGAATGGCGTAGGTAAAACGACGACTATCGGTAAACTTGCCAAACGTTTGCAAGGCGAGGGTAAGTCTGTGATGTTAGCAGCAGGGGACACTTTCCGCGCAGCAGCGACTGAACAGCTACAAATCTGGGGCGAACGCAATAACATTCCAGTTGTGGCGCAAGGTCATGGCTCTGATAGTGCATCAGTTATCTTTGATGCCATGCAATCTGCTAAAGCAAAAAATATTGATGTGTTAATTGCTGATACGGCAGGGCGCTTGCAAAATAAAACCCACCTGATGGCGGAGCTTGAAAAAGTCGTGCGCGTTATGCGTAAAGCCGATCCAAGCGCGCCACATGAAGGCATGATTGTGCTTGATGCTGGCACGGGTCAAAATGCCATTAATCAAGTGGAATTATTTAATAAAGTGGTACCATTAACCGGAATCACGATTACCAAACTAGACGGGACTGCCAAAGGCGGTGTGGTCTTTAATATTGCCGAAACGACAGATGTGCCTATTCGTTATATTGGCGTAGGTGAGTCGATTGATGATCTGCGTGCCTTTAGTCCAAAACAATTTGTCGCCGCGCTGTTTGAAACTGATGACAAAGAATAGCGCTCAACAGTTTATTTTAGTCAATACTCAAGTCTTGAAAATATAACGATTTGAAAAGGAGTAGTCATGATAGTCACCACAGCCGCTTTTGGATCTAATCAGTTAACATTAATTGCGAGTGCCAATGAGCATAGCAGTCCTAAGCTGGTTGAAGTCAATTGGCTGCTGGCAGGTGACTCTTGGCACAGTTCGAAATCTATTCCCAAGCTTAAAAAGCATTATGGTATTGACGATCAGAGTTTTACATTCATAGATAAAGACAGCCTAAGCAAAAATGAACCTACTCAAGCATTATTAATAGAGGCTATAGCACAATTAGCGGAGTATTTTAACGGTGAGCGTCAAGCGTTCGATTTGTCACTAGATATGAGCCTAGGAACTAAATTTCAGCAGCGAGTTTGGCAAGCACTACAAGATATTGGTTACGGCGAGACGATCAGCTATGCAACGCTGGCACAAAATGTCGATAGTCCCAAAGGCTTTCGTGCGGTTGCGAATGCCAATAGTAAAAACCCTTTTAGTATTGTCGTTCCGTGTCATCGTGTTATTGCAAGCGACGGCAAACTTGGTGGTTATACAGGCGGCTTAGATAAGAAAACGCATTTGTTAGCGCTTGAAGGCGTCACGTGCAAAGCTTAGTTTGAAGCAAGTGCTCGTCACATATTGCTGAACAAAAAAGCCAAACGCTAAAAACGTTTGGCTTTTTTAATACAAAGCACAAAAATTACTGCTCAAGCTGTGCCATGACTTCGTCTGAAAAATTGACGTTGCTATAAACTTCTTGCACATCATCGATATCTTCTAACATATCAATCATCTTCATGACTTTTTCGGCATCTGCAACGTTGTCTATTTCAGCACTGGTTGATGGCGACATGGTTACTTCAGCATTGTCAGAGACTAAACCAGCAGCATTAAGCGCGTCTTTAACATGACCGAAATTTTCCCACTCAGTGATGACAAGCAAGCTTTCGCCATCATTTTCGATATCAAGCGCGCCTGCATCTAATGCCACTAGCATGACTTCATCTTCTAAACTTGTGTCATTAAAGCTTATTTCACCGCGTTTATTGAATAGGTAAGCCACAGATCCAGCAGTACCCAGATTGCCATCATTTTTGGTAAAAGCATGGCGTACTTCACTGACTGTCCGATTGAGATTGTCAGTCATGGTTTCGACTAATACTGCGACGCCGCCGACGCCATAACCTTCATAGCTGACTTCGTCCATATTGTCATTGTCATCACCGCCTGTACCACGAGCTACCGCACGATTGATGGTGTCTCTGGTCATATTGACGGACAGGGCTTTTTCAATAACCGCACGTAGGCGCGGATTCTTATCAGGGTCAGGATCACCTTGCTTGGCAGCAG
>Ga0136557_1000280_pt1 | contig 41331 bp, 39 predicted proteins | sample AntRauTorckE6832_FD_104796 | JGI IMG/M metagenome (GOLD analysis project Ga0136557, IMG submission 104796) | Saline lake microbial communities from Rauer Islands, Antarctica - Metagenome Torckler E6 #832 | ecosystem: Environmental > Aquatic > Non-marine Saline and Alkaline > Saline | place...
AGATTTTTTGGAGGCTAGCCTCCAATCCAACGCTATTGACACAGCGCAAGAATATCCATACTGTACCTTACATCTTAACTAATAATCAATACTAACGGTCAAGCTAATTCAGGGATCGACAAATATCCAACAATCAATAACCAATATTCAATATCCAAGTAAATCCTTCATCATTGGATATTCCGTGTTGAGTGTGGAATATTCTTTTTCTTTTAAGGATCGGCTCAGAAATTCACCCCGTACCCCTGCCCGCCAGCTGTAACCTTATGCAATGGGATCACGTCTACCCTTTCATCCCATTAACAAAACTCTATACTGAGATGATACATAATGTCCGCTTCCTGCTTAAAAGATATCCTGATCAATCAGGTACAATTCTTTCTGTTCTGTTAGCATTCTTTCTTAGCACACTTGCCATAGGCATAGGATTCCTGTTTTTATAGACTATTTATACTATGGCAAAAAAAACGCGAAAATATATTCGAATTGGTTTGGCAGTTTTCTGGCTGGGGGTTATTTCCTGGTTGTTTTATAATATGCAAGCAATGGGACTGGAATCATCCGTAATGGAGAGCAACAACGAGGTGCAGGTGCAGGATCTATCCACCGCTTTTATATTCACACCCACTATTGATACAACGGGGGCAGCCTTAATATTCTATCCCGGGGCATGGGTTGATCCAAAAGCTTATACCCCGATGGCAAAAGCAATAGCATCAGCCGGGTTTAAAACCATTATTGTGAAATTGCCGTACCGGATGGCAATTTTACAATCACAGCAGGAAACCGTATTTCGACAAACATTTGAGTATATAAACGGTGATTCACTGCATCGAAACTGGATTGTCGGGGGACATTCACGGGGCGGAAAACTTGCTACATTATTTGCCAAGAATTACAGAAAGAACCTGGATGGTTTGCTTCTTGTTGGAACTTCACATCCCAGGGAATTTGATCTTTCGGATCTGGATATGGATGTAACCAAGATCTATGGTTCCAATGACGGACTAGCCAGCGAAGGGGAAATAAATGAATTTGCTGTAAACCTTCCACCTGATATGCATCGCGTAAGAATTGCAGGTGGAAATCACCGCCAATTTGCATACTACGGTTATCAATTTGGAGATAGCTCAGCCGAAATTTCCCGCCAAAAGCAGCAGGAGATCATGATCAATGCTATAATTGAGCAACTTGAGAGAGTTGACTCAAACTAAATACTGTTATTTGTACCTCACAAAGTAAATGCAGGGCCGTTAGGCCTCTAGTGCTATCCCAACACTATCATAATTTAAAGATCAACATGAGTGAAAAGTACTTCAAAAAAGTAAGTGCATATTTTATCTTAATAGTGACAATAATTGTGCTTGGTCATTTATTGTGGGAGCATTTAAATGGTGGAATATTAAGCCACCATCTCCTACATCGTTCTGATTTACCGGCAATATCTAACTGGTGGGCAATTGTCATCCTTCCTTTTCTGGCTTGGTTTACAACTACACGCGTTAAAAGGCGTATTACACTTCAGTCTGATGGTGCATCTTCCGGAGGAAAGATTCCAAACGAGGTTTTAATAGGCTTTTTCGGAATGCTATCTGTAAGTCTCCTGCAATCAATCGCTTTCGAATTTAGCTACGAAAACATTACAGTTTACATTGCTTTATGTGTGTTGTTCATTGGTCTGTTTTTACCAATTTATCGAGCAGAATGTATTCTTGGCCATGTGCTGGGCGCAATGTTTACATTTGGCGCCGTCATTCCGATTATAGGCATATTGGTTATCGCGGCAATTTCAGCATTTTCAAATTTAATTATGAAGCCTCTATTCGTACATGTTTGGGTACGCTTCCAACGGTTAAGGTTTCCGCAGGATCATAATGATGCTTAATAAGCACATTAACTGAAGACATGGCGGTTTTTCAAAGTTACTTAATCTCATTCCTATCTCCCCGCGTTGGGAATGCCTCTTCGGACCTACCTCCAAAAACTAACAAAGCTACTGTCACCCAACGGGCGGAGTATGTGAATATCCAACAATCAATAACCAATATTCAAAATCCAAGTAAATCCTTCATCATTGGATATTCCGTGCTGAGTGTTGGATATTCTTTTTTACAATGAACAAAAAAAGAACAAACCTCAGATGATAGGAACAGTCCACGTAATGCTTGCGATAGCAGCCTTGATCTTCGGGGCGGTCGTAGCCTTCCGTCCAAAAGGTGACCGAAGGCATCGGATACTCGGCTATTTCTATGCATTATCGCTGCTCTTGGTGAATATTAGTGCGCTTACTGTTTACGAAGACTCCGTCGTCTTGGGGCCATTCCATATTCTTGCAATAGTAAGTCTCATAACACTGGTCGGTGGATTCATTCCAGCCTTCCTCCAGCGCCCGGTATCCTGGTGGCTTGATCTTCATGCCTATTTGATGAGTTGGTCGTATGTAGGATTGGTGGCAGCAGGTGTAGCACAGATCTTAACAATGTCATCTAGCCTGCCAGGCTGGTTTGCAGTGGGCTTACCCTCCCTTGTGTTGGTAGTAATTGGAGGGGTACTCATCCACACTCAGGTTCCAAAGAGTATTGCCAAACTTGCCTCGGGCTGGCGCCAGCCTAACGAGCACCTCAATGGATGATTCGATTTCGCTATGGATTTGATCAGTGATCCCTCCATTATATACAGAATCGTTGTTCCAAGCATGATTTGTATATGAATACCTCCATTCTTTTTTATATTGGTATTCTTTGGTTAACGTAGTCTAACTTATATAACTCACCATCATGCAAACATACAGCAAAACCTATGAGGTGATATGGGCGGATATGGATCCCAACAACCACATGCGCCATTCCGTCTATAACGACTATGCCGCCCAGACAAGGGTCGGGATGTTCTCCGATTTCAACCTCTCCATTACCGAGATCGGCCGCCTGGGTTTTGGACCTATCCTATTCCGTGAAGAGACCAAATTCCTTAAAGAGATAAATTTACTTGAGATCATCACTGTTACCTGTGCATTGACAACCATGCGCCGGGACGGTTCCAAATGGAGTTTTTTGCATGAAATTTTCAAAGAAGGCGAAGACGATATCAAGGCGGCCCAGGTCGTGGTTGATGGTGCCTGGCTAAATCTGGAAAGCCGGAAACTGGGCATACCAACTCCGAAGTTACAGGAGGTTATGAATCGCTTCCCGAAAACCCCAAACTTCGAATGGTTACCTGATAAAACGTAACCGATCTCACTTTAATTAAGCATATCTTTTGAGCGTTTTCGATTTTCGAAGTTGTTTATTTATAATTTTATCCGTTTTATATTTTACTGTCAACTTAAAACCAAGTTTATACCCATGAAAAAATTTGAATTTAAAGTAGATGTAAATACCCCCTACGTAAAAATTATTCGTTTCTTTGGGGTTGCTCTTTTTGGATTTATTATAGGTTCAATTGTTTTTACCTATAAATTTGAAGGGTCGATTGACTGGATGAATTCGGTGACAGGTATTATGTGCAGTCTGTTTTTGTCAGTGTTACCGGACGTCTGGAAAAAGCAATCACTTACCATTGACGAAGAGGGAATTTATCTGCACAATTATACTTTTGGCCAAGGCCAAAAAAAGGACATAACATGGGAAAAAGTAAAGGGAATTGGGGTTAACAAAAATGCTATTAAACTCAGGAATAGTACAGGATCAACAGAAAAAATAAACTTGCCTGTATATACTAAAGACCAACTTGAAGAATTAAGATCCTACCTAAAGCAAATGACAAAAGTCAAAGGTCTTGAATACATAAAATAGCCACCGGTCTATGACAAAACCCAGTCAGAACCAAATGATGTACTGGACTAAAGATGCATTTTCATTGAATCACAGTATCTATATCGATGGAAATATCGTCGGGTTCATTAAACAAAAAAAGCATCAACCGATCGGTAAAAGCTTCCATCTTTGGAAAGAAGTTTTTGTTTGAAAGCGAGGGTTTTTTCAAACCGCGTATCAATATCTTTGATCTGGATAATAAAAAAGTATTGGGACGGGTAGAATTTCAGTTATTCCGGACAAGAGCCAAGGTCAGACTTTCAGGGCATCTTTACCACTGGGAATTCACCAATCTTATGAATACCAAGTGGTCCCTTAAAGATGGCAACGATATGATCAAAGTTTCAGGTGATGGCAGAAAAGAAGGACATTGTACTACAGAAAATTCATCTACCCCACTCCTGTTGTTAACTTCTCTGATCATTCGGAATCACTTTACAAAACAAGGTCAGGCTTGACTTAAATATTGGTGAAAATGACCGCACTGACCCTACATTCGGGCTCCGGAAAATCCGTTTCTGATTAGCCTCTTTGCTAAGTCTCCCTTCTCTCCAAACAACAAATGAAAAGACATTCAGCACTTTCAGTTTAAGCTAAATTATGTAAGGAATATCAAACTTTCTATTCATTCAATAATTTTATTGAATGTTCAATAACTTTACCGTAGCTTTCATTCAACAATTTAATTGAATAACAGATGATCTTACTCTATGGGTAAACGAGATTTCAAATCAACGCTGTACAAACAGCTCGCCAAGGTAACGAAAGCACTTAGTAACCCCCACCGGCTTGAGATTCTGGATCTGCTAGCTCAGGGGTCGTTTTCGGTAGAGTACATTGCTGAAAATGCAAATATGTCTGTGGCTAATTCATCACAACATCTGCAGGTATTAAAAAAGTCTGGCCTGGTGGATACAGTCAAGGATGGAAAGTATGTCTATTATCAACTATTCGATGAGCGTGTACTGGAAACCTGGAGAGCATTGCGTCAATTAGGATTTTCTCAAAACAGTGAAATCAGTGAGCTGCTGGAGGATTACCGAACGCGAAAAAATCAATTGATCTTAGTTAGCAGCGATGAATTACTTCAAAAACTGAAGAATAATGAAGTATATCTGATTGATGTGCGCCCCGAAGAGGAATATAATTTGGGACATATCAAACAAGCCGGTTCCCTCCCGTATAAACAACTAAAGGAGAGAATACAGGAATTGCCAACCGACCGGGAAATTGTAGCCTACTGCCGTGGCCCACTATGCTTAATGGCTGACGAAGCAGTGTCGATGATGAAGAAAGAGGGCTTAAATGCCTATAGGCTGGAAAATGGGTTTTCCGATTGGCTGGCAGAAAAAAAGCCGGTAGAAACAACACAGAAGTGACATTTTAACTAAACATGGAGAATAGGATGAAACCTACAATATTAGTTTTAGGCGGTGGAATTGGAGGCGTTCATGCGGCAAAGGAACTCAGTCGCAAGATCGGAAATGAAAACGGAATAAATCTTGCGAAGATCTTAGTCTTTGAACGAAAGAAGCAGAGTTTATATGCGCCTTCTCTCACGTGGCTGATGATAGGAAAACGTCAGCCGGAAGATATTTACAAGGACATAAGTAAAATCGAATTCAATGGTATTGAAGTAATTGAGGGAGAAATTGAACAAGTAGATCCAAAGGCAAAAACCGTTACGTCTAACGGAAGGACTTACCAGGGAGATTACATCATAATTTCTCTTGGTGTAGCCCAAAATAATTCTGCAGATCTGATTCCGAATGCGCACAATTTCTACACGGTTGAAGGGGCTCAATCTTTCCACAAGGAACTCAAATCCTTCAATGGAAGTAAAATTTCGATCCTGGTTTCCTCACTCCCCTATAAATCACCTGTAGCACCTTACGAGGCAGCTATGTTGGTTGATAATTATTTGAGAGAAAATAGCAGACGTGATGGAGTTGAAATTCACCTCTACACTCCTGAAGACATGCCCATGCCATTTGCGAACCCTGAGATATCATCGCGTGTAATAGAGTTGATGCAAGACAAGGATATACGATATCACCCGAACCATCAATTCGTGGAAGCAAAGCAGGATAAAATTACATTTATGACAGGTTCTGATGATATGGTCAGTGTTGAGGTCGGGCTTCTGGCCTACACTCCAAAACACACAGCTCCCAAAGTTTTGCAAGAGGCAGGACTAATAGGAGAATCCGGCTGGGTCGAACCTGACCCCGCTACCCTTGAAACCGAATATGAGAATATTTATGTCATAGGTGATGTCATTGAACTTTCCGGTGAAAAGAATCAACCAATGCCGAAAGCCGGAATTTTTGCGCAGCATCAGGCTGAAGTAGTGGCACATAACATCGAACGCAAAATCTCCGGAAAGACCCCAAACAAATCATTCAAATACAAAGGATCCTATATTCTTGATTATGGAGATAAAGCTGAAAAAATAAGCGGAGATTTTGATACCGATGGAAATCAATCCTCAAAGGTGAGTGCACTCCGTCATTGGGAAAAAGTGATCACAGAGAAAGTTTGGTTCTTGAACAACTTTTAAAGCCAAATATAGATAATGGTGGAAACACAATGAACGGTAATAAAAGAACAATGAGACTATTTGCCGGAAGTATGATAACAGGAAGTCTACTTCTGGCCTATTTTGTTTCACCCTATTGGCTACTGCTTACATTATTTGTAGGCCTTAATATGATCCAATCGGCTTTCACTGGGTGGTGCTTTGCCGAAATTATGATTAAAAAATACAACCTGGGGTTCAAAAACTAATCCATTTTCTAATGGGTAAAGTTAATTTCTATAAATAACTAAAAAACAATAACTAAAATGAATTTTAAAATTCTATATGTACCAAAGGTATATCTAATTTTGATGGTCTTTCTGATACCTGTTCAACTTCTGGCTCAGTCTACCTCAAATGAAGAATCCACGCTTTCACTGTCACTTCAAGAGGCTTTGGAAGTCGCTTTTGAACAAAATTTCTCGATCGAACAAGCAGAATTTGATGTCGACAAAACAAAAGCTCAATACCGGCAGACAAATGCTGTATTTCTACCACAGCTCTCGTTTGAATACAACGCGATATCAACTAATGACCCGCTAAATGTATTCGGTTTCAAACTGAAACAGGAAGTTGTAAGTCAACAGGATTTTAACCCAACCCTATTGAATGACCCTGATCCTTTCGAGAACTACAGTGCCAAGTTTGAACTTCGACAGCCACTGCTAAATCCGGACATGATGATGCAGCGAGGCGCTGTAAAGAGTCAGCTAAACTCTGCCAATGAACAGCTAGAGGGAACAAAGAACCATGTTCGATTTCAGGTACGAAATAGGTACTACAGTCTCATTCTTCATACACGTCAAGTCGAAGTGTTAGAAACCGCACTGGAAACTGCATCTGAGCACAAACGACAGGCACAGAATTTTTATGAAGAGGGAATGCTGAGTAAAGAAGATTTTCTGGCTACCAGAGTGTATGAACTGGAGATGGAGAGCCGGAAAATAAATAGTGAAAATCAACTAAACAGTGCGCAGGAAGAGATGGCGTTTTTGCTTGGAATGAATGGATCAGTAAAAGTCACTCCTACCGAAAATTTAGAAAGTACAACGGGGTCTTTTATTCCGTCTGATGTCACCAATATTGAAGTAAATAATGCGCAAACACGGGCAATTGAACAGAAAGTGAATGCAGCTGAGAGAATGAGTAAGTCGGCTAAATTTAGTTTCCTGCCTAAGATCAACCTTTTCGGAAGTTACGAATATAACGATTCGGATTTTGCAAGCTTTGGAGCCAACTCATACATGATCGGAGCGAATCTTCGATGGAATATCTTTGCCGGATTTAACCAGGCTGGTAAAGTGATGGAAGCCCGGGCGGATTACAGAAAGGCTCAAAGTATGCAGCAGAGCCACATGTTTAAGATGGAAAACAGAGTTCGTGAAGCATATCGCACATTGGAGCAGGCAGAAAAAGAACTCGAACTCACCGAAGAATCAATTGCACAGTCAACGGAAGATGTAAAGATCCGAACCAACCGCTACCGCGAAGGAATGGAACGAACTACCGACTTGCTGGAAGCCGAAACTAAATTAGCCGAAGCAAAACTGAAAAATGTGATGGCTCTCTACAAATACAACATGAGTGTCGCCGCGCTGGAGATGCTTCTTGAACAGGATTTTAACAATTAAAAAATAACGACTAAGAAAATGAATAAGATCATGAAACCTATTTCAGGAATGTTAACACTGCTGCTTACCGTATCACTTTTGAGCGGGTGCAGTTCCGATGATACCACCGAAATTGAGCCAGATTCTGTTGAAGTGGAACTTCGCATGGCGGAGGCTTCCACAACTCACTCAGGGCTTGTTTTCCCGGCAAAAGTTGAAAGCAATAACCAGGCGAACCTCAGCACCATTGTAATGGGAACCGTCATTTCAGTTCCTGTTACCGTGGGCGACCGAGTTCAAAAGGGTGATATCTTGGTTCGTATCAAAGACGATCAGATCCGGGCACAAAAGTCACAGATCGAAGCCAATATGGTTCAGGCCAAAGCAAATCTTGAAAACACTGAGAAAAATTATGATCGAATCAAGAATCTATATGCTGAAGAGAGTGCTACCTCGAAAGAGCTGGATGACATATCCACTATGTATGAGATCGCCAAAGCCAATATGGAAGCACTTGAGGCGAGACTTAATGAAGTGAATGAGATGCTCTCCTACACTGTGATTCGGGCTCCTTTTGCCGGTATTGTCAGCAGTAAATTTGTCTCTGAAGGTGATATGGCTTCTCCGGGCCATCCGTTGATTTCAGTTTCAGATCCCAACTCAATTAAAATTACCGCTACCGTTGCTGAGAATCAAATTTCACAAATTGAAGAAGGCTCAAATGTTACTGTTTCTGTCTCATCTGCCGGAGTGAGCAAAGTACCTGCTCGTCTAACTGCAATAAGTCAGGCCGGAGATCCGATAAGCCGTCAATTTTCGATAGAAGCAGTGATTGACGATGCCGAGACCATCAGCAAACTTAAAGTAGGCATGTTCGCTAAGGTCGAAATGAATATTGATCAGACAGAAAGTTTATACATCCCTGCTGATGCTATTTTTGAACGCGGTCAACTCACCGGAATCTATACGATCTCTGATAACAACCGTGCTGTTTTGAGATGGATTCGTCTGGGTGAAAAATCAGGTGATGCTATCAAGGTGCTTACCGGACTAAAACCCGGTGAGCAGTATGTCTATGCTCCCTTCCAATCTTTACGCCAGGGTCAACTTCTCAGTGTGCAATAGATTACCACAATAATATTTTAGAATTAAAAATTTGAATTGAAACAGAGATAAAATGAAAACCGGATTAGCAGGTAAAATTGCACAAGCGTTTATCGATTCGAAGCTGACACTGCTTCTGATGATCGCCTTTTTAGCGATCGGTGTATATGGCATATGGCTCACACCGAGTGAAGAAGAACCCCAAATTGATGTACCTATGGCCGATATTTTTGTCGGTTACCCGGGTGCATCCCCACAAGAAGTTGAAAACCGCATTGCCATCCCATTGGAGAAAATTCTCTCCAATATTTCAGGTGTTGAATATGTCTACTCCACTTCCATGCAGGAACAAGCTATGGTTTCTGCCCGATTTTATGTGGGACAGGATGTGGAACGGAGTTTGGTTCGTCTCTACAATGAGATCATGAAGTTTATGGATACCAAACCGGAACCGGTAACCATGCCTCTTGTTAAAACCCGTTCCATAAACGATGTTCCGATTGTGACCCTCACCCTTTGGAGTAATATACACGATGATTATCAGCTCAGGCGAGTGGCACAGGAGCTCGACAATGAAATTAAATCCATAGCCGATGTAGCAGAAACCAAGATTCATGGAGGGCGATCGCGTACCGTAAAAGTAATTTTGGATAAAGAAAAAATGGCATCCATGATGATTGATCCACTCCGCGTGGCACAAACCATTCAGGCCGCCAACAGTGAATTTAAATCAGGCACATTCACCCAAAATGATGAAGAGTTTAGGGTACAGACCGGAAACTTTCTGGAAACCGCCGATGATGTAAGTTCGCTGGTTGTGGATGTACGTCGTGGCAGCCCAATCCTTCTTAGAGATGTAGCAGAAGTGAAAGACGGACCGGGCGAACCTGCAAATTATGTCTCCTATGTTTCCGGACCAGTTTCTGCTGTGGAGAAAAAAATGGAAGCCGGTCTCTCCTACCCTGCGGTTTCCATCTCTGTGGCAAAAAGACAGGGCGCGGATGCCATGACCATTGCTACACAGATTGATGATATGGTGGAAAAACTGAGCGGGTCAGTTATTACATCTCAAATACAGGTTGAAACCACTCGAAACTATGGAGAAACGGCAACCGAAAAAGTAGGTACGCTGCTAATCCACCTTGCCGTGGCTGTTTTAGCCGTTTCATTTGTGGTCTTTTTGGCTATGGGTTGGCGAGGCGCATTGGTGGTATTCATATCAGTACCGATTACTTTTGCCCTGACGCTGTTCTTTTACTTCATGTACGATTACACGCTCAACCGAATTACATTGTTTGCGCTGGTGTTTGTAACAGGTATTGTGGTGGATAACTCCATCATTGTAGCAGAAAATATGCACCGGCATTTTAAGATGAGAAATCTGCCGTTTAAACAGGCCGCAATCTATGCGATCAATGAGGTAGGTAACCCGACGATCCTTGCTACATTTACGGTAATTGCGGCCGTCATTCCCATGGCATTTGTTTCCGGTTTGATGGGGCCTTACATGAGTCCGATTGCTATCGGCGCAACCGTAGCGATGATCTTATCACTCATTATTTCCCTAATAGCTACACCCTGGCTCGGATATCGACTGTTGCGCGCTTCAAGGGTTCAATCGGGAAAATCCGGTAATACATATAAGCTGGAAGACACCTATATATTTAAGATGTACGACAAAACCATGCGACCGCTGATGGAAAGCACCTGGAAACGGTGGGCATTTCTCCTCGGTACAATGGCTGTATTGTTTGCCACACTGCTGCTCTTCTATTTCCGTTGGGTGGAGGTAAAAATGTTGCCTTTCGATAACAAAAATGAGATTCAACTCATTATAGATATGCCTGAAGGAACAACCCTCGAGCGTACAGAAGCTGTGGCACAGGAAGTTGGACTGGTTATGCTCGATATTCCTGAAGTGTATGACTACCAGATCTATTCCGGAACCAATGCACCGATTAACTTTAACGGGCTGGTTCGTAGTTACGACTTACGGCAATCTTCAAACGTAGCAGACATTCAGGTTAATCTGGTAGATAAAAATCTTCGATCAGACCAAAGTCACGACATTGCCAAACGCATGCGGCCATTGGTTCAGGCGGTTGGTGAAAAATATAATGCCAATGTAAAAGTGGTAGAAGTTCCACCCGGCCCCCCCGTGATGTCTACCCTTGTAGCGGAAATTTATGGCCCTGACCTGAAGATGCAGCGCGCAATTGGAGAAAATATCAAAGGAATATTTACTCAGACACCCGGCATCGTAGATACCGACTGGATGGTGGAAGATGATCAGGTTGAGTACCGATTTGTGGTAAAGCGGGAAAAAGCGGCAATGAGCGGGGTGATGCCAAATCAATTATCAGAATCACTTGGCATGATTCTGGGACAGCACCCCATAAGCTCGCTCTATAGCGAAAACGAAGCGTCTCTTGTACCCATTATAATGAAGCTGGATGAAGCAGATCGATCAGGAGCTGATCGTTTAGGCGGTTTGCATGTTCAATCAAGAGCCGGAGCTATGATCCCTATTAACGACCTGGTTCAACAAGAAGAAGGAACGCTGGAGAAAAGCATTCACCGGAAAAATCAGCGAAGAGTGGTTTACGTTACGGCTGAAGTTGCCGGTGAAATTGAAAGCCCGGTATATGCCATCTTAGATGCAAGGGATGAGATCGCCAATATAGCATTGCCAGCCGGATACAGTATGGAACAGGCATTTTCCGGACAGCCGTTTACAAGTGAAGATCTGACGGTTAAATGGGACGGCGAGTGGCAGATTACGCTCGAAGTATTCCGTGATCTTGGAATTGCCTTTGCGGTTGTACTAGTCATTATATACATCCTGATTGTGGGCTGGTTCCAGGACTTTGGTGTGCCCATAATCATGATGATCGCCATTCCATTGTCGTTGATCGGGATATTGATCGGTCACTGGTTCACGGGAGCATTTTTTACGGCTACATCGATGATTGGATTAATTGCCCTTGCCGGAATTATGGTCAGAAACTCCGTTCTATTGATCGATTTTATTCAGATTAGCCTGCGACAAGGAAATTCACTGCCAGACGCTGTTGTGGAAGCCGGTGCAGTTAGAACCATGCCGATTCTGCTTACTGCAGGTACGGTAGTGATTGGCGCAATTGTGATCCTGTTTGACCCGATTTTCCAGGGACTTGCCATTTCACTGATGGGAGGAGCAATTGCATCTACTGCTCTGACACTCGTTACCGTACCACTGATCTACTATATGGTTAATAAAAACAGAAAGCTGGAAGAGATCGTGCGGGATTAAAAAGTTATCAAAGGCCTGACTGGTTTGCGAAACTTGTCAGGTCTAAATTCAAAATTATATCAAACCACTAAAATCATGAAACTATTAATCATTTTAAGTATTGCCGAATTCTCGAATGAAGTACGTGCTATGATGACCCGTAATAACGTACCTGTATATAGCGAAACCGAGATGTACGGTTTCCGGACCGAAAAGCATAAGCCGGATATACGAAGCTGGTTTTCACAAGGAGATCAGGGCATCTACTCCACCCTCTTTTTCTCATTTCAGAAAGAGGAAACTGTGAAAATAATTCTGGAAGAGGTGCGAAATTATAACAAACAGTATGAAGGTGATCGCGACAATCCTATGCACGCTTATCAGGTTGCTGTAGAGGATCTTGCCTAGTTTTGGCTTTTCTACCATGGCGTATTGCTGTAAAAAGATTAACAGTGTTGTTTTGGAAAGATAAGGAGGTTAGTATGCGTTGAAGATGAATGCCTCACAAACTTACTCTGAAAAAGTTGACGCAAACTAAAAACAAAATGTAATGGAGTTCGACAAACATTTTTTATCATTTTTAAAACCTCAACTGCGGGAGGAAGTAATTGAATTTTCTTCTGTAAAAGAGTTTCCAAAAAACACTGAAATTTTGAGGGAAGAACAGTACGTAAAGGTACTACCTATTGTGATTGATGGACTCGTTAAGGTTTATTCCAGATTTAATGAAAAAGAATTATTACTGTATTACATAGAACCGAGTCAAAGCTGCGTTATGACTTTTTATGCTGCATTGAAAAATACCCCAAGCCAGGTATTTGCAACAACCGAAGAGACTTCAAAAATTCTTTTAATTCCAGTTCAATATCTGCCGAAATGGCTTAAGGATTACCCAGATTTTAATGAGTTGTTTTACAATCAATTTAATTTAAGGTATACAGAACTTTTGGATACCATTGGTCACCTTTTATTGGACAACATGGATAAGAGACTTTATGATCACTTGAAAAAGAAGTCACTTTTAACAAAGGATAACACCATTAGAATGAGCCATAGTCAGATTGCTAATGAACTTGGTACAGCCCGTGAAGTGGTTACAAGAGTACTAAGCAAACTTAAAACTGAAGGAAAGGTGGTGCAAAATTCTCTCGGTATAAAAATTATTGAATAGTGGTGACTTCAGTCACTGAATAGTAATTAAACTGTTCCCATATTAGTGCCACATTAATTAATAACACTAATAAAATTTAACGCTATGAAAAAGAATATGGGAACTACAGATCGAATAATCAGAGTACTAATTGCTTTAATAGTCACAGTGCTATTCTTCACAGATACAATTACAGGAACACTGGGTATTGTTTTGCTGGCTTTATCAGGAGTATTTGTTTTAACAAGTTTGATAAGTTTTTGTCCAATTTATACTCTCTTCGGTCTTAGAACTTGTCCGCTAAAGGAAAGTAATTAAGGTTCATCTGATTAAGATCGAATACGGTGTGGGGTCAACGTTGTAGAACGGTTATTTACCCACACTCTGTTCGACTCTCCTTGTTAAATACATTTTACTCCCGCTACCCTGATTCTCCCTTATGCCCCATTAAGGATTTGCCTCAACCTCATCTCCGGTAATCCTCAAAGTGATTGGGACCGGAAAGTATGCTCATCTTCGCTAAAGTACCTTGGATTATTTTTCAGTGATCTTTGCATGCCAATGATCATCTTCCCTGTTTTTAAAGATTTAACTAGATTAAAGCTTAGGCAAATTTATTATTTAGTCTTGGCTAAATAATAATTAATTTAAGGTGAACTATTTATTCATTTAATGTTCAGCCGACAAAACAAGCAGTAGTCCGGCTCTGAATAAAAACAGCGAATTATCTTTTTGGAAAGATTATGAAACTCACAGTTAAACTTTCGGCCGCATTTTTACTATTTAACCTGGCAGTCATTCAATCCCAAGCACAAAGCACTGGAGGATCTATTAGGGGAAATATCATCGAGTCAGCAACCGGTGAGACCATACCCGGTGCCTCGGTTTTTATAGAAGAACTAAATCGAGGTACTGCTGCGGATAATGACGGACTATTTGAGATCCAAAATGTACCTACCGGACCTTATACTTTGATTGTTCGTTCTTTGGGATATCAAACCTTACGGTTAGGCCGAAAACACCCTGCAGATGGAGTACTCACTATTGAAATGCACGCAGAAACCGTGACGGGGGAAGATATTATTATCACCAGCTCTCCGATCGGCCGAAATATACAATATCAGCCGGCTCAGGCTTTGAATGCAGAGGCACTTCAGCAAAAAGCAGCCCCCAGTTTAGGCGAGATCCTTGATGGAACCCCGGGGGTAACCACCAGGTCTTATGGCTCTGCTCCTGCACGCCCTGTTATTCGCGGCTTTGACGGCGATCGCGTATTAGTAATGCAAAACGGCGAGCGTATGGGAGACCTTTCAGCAACGGCCGTTGATCATGCTGTGGGACTTGATCCTCTTGCGATGGAACGGGTTGAAGTGGTACGCGGGCCCGCTAGTCTTCTCTACGGCTCAAGTGCCATTGGCGGTGTGGTAAATATGTTCAGTAACGACATGCCGCGCGAATGGGAAATCGGTACCCATGCTACCATGGCAACTCATGTTGCTACTGTCAATAATATGGGAGCCGGACTGTTACGAGCTCAATATGGAAATGAATACTTTGCCGCTACCGGTCGAATGATCTACCGAAATGGCAAAGATCTTCAGACACCGAATGGACGATTACCCGATACCGCTATTGATAATTTAAGCTATGGTGGTGGGCTGGGCTACAGAAGCGGATCGTTTGAGACGGGGCTTTCTATTTCTGGAATGGATTATGCCTATGGCTTACCTGAAGCTATTGATAACTCAAATGAGTCGATCGAGATCCGTATGAACCGAGCCAATATCCAGAGTATTACCACCTTCAAAATGGATCGCTTCATAGATCGGGCCGAATTGCGGATTCATTACAGCAACTATTCGCATGATGAGGTTGAGATCCTGAGGTTTCCGGATCAATCATTGGAAGAGGGAATAGATATTTCATTTGCACAAAAAACAGTAAGTAGCTCACTGGTTCTGAGACACAGGGAATTTGGACCTTTGGAAGGCGCCGCCGGGCTTAGCTTCAATAAATCGGACATAGCGGTAGGCGGAACCGATGCCCTGACTCCCAATGCCGACGGATATTTTATTGCCGGTTATATTTATGAGGAAATTGCTCTTGGCAATGCGGTATCCCTGAAATCAGGTGTACGGATGGAATGGAAGGAGACCTATGTGAAAACGAATGCATTGTTTCCGAATGCCAGTAATTTTGAAGATCGAAGCGACCTTATCTTTTCATGGGCTTTGGGGCTGAACTATTCGCCCTCCCAAAGGTGGACGGCCGGTGTTCAGATTGCCCGTGCCTACCGGACGCCAACAATCGAAGAACTGTACTCCTTTGCCCCACACGCAGCTGCCGGATCTTTTGATATTGGAGACCCAACCCTTGAAAATGAATTTAGTATTGGCAGTGATGTATTTGTTGAATATCAATCCGGGCGTTTTCAGGGAGAGCTTTCTGCTTTTGCCAACCAGATCGATAATTTTGTGGATTTCTTTCCCACCGGTGAAACGCATCAACCTTCAGGACTCCCCATATTTCAATATGGCTCAAAAGATGCTCTTCTCTATGGATTTGAATTCTCCGGAACCATTGGTCTTTCTGATCTGATCACAGCCGGCGTAGGTGTTGATTACGTTCGGGGCCATGAACGCACCGGAGAACAGAATAACCTGACATTTATGCCCCCTTTCCGAACTCACTTATCGCTTAAGGCTGATAACGGAAAATTTTGGGCCGGCCCAAGGATGCGTATCGTAGCACAGCAGGACAAAGTAGCCCCTAACGAAAAACCTACAGATGGATATATTTTAATTGGAGCAGACGCCGGTTACCGTTTTGGAGATGGGTTGACACTCAGCTTCCGCCTGGATAACCTGCTGAACGAAAGCTACCGTGATCACCTCAGCCGGGTTGAAAACCAAAACGCCCCCATGCCGGGAAGGAACCTGAATGCCATGATCAGGTGGGAATTTTAAAGGGTGAATTGATCAAGAATTACTTCTCATTGCCTATAGTCTTAGACCATCAGTGCCACAATCAAAGTTTGTCCCTTTCATCCGGTTCTTCATCAGGAACCTTTGATAATAGGTGTTTAAATTTTCTCGAAACCCTAATTCTCCCCTTTCTTTTAAATATTCCACAGTCATTAGAGCGGAACGCTTTTTAGAAACAGACCAATTACTTGTCCCCCATCACTTATACTGCTATGTTTCGACCATGAATAAAAAACCACTCCCCCAAGTACAACCAAAAGAGAATCGAGCTCATCGTATTTTCATCCGCATATTGTTGGTGATAATGGGGATCGAATGGTTCCTGTTGATGCTGGACCAAAGCTGGCTTTCGCTTTTTTTGGTTACCCTGATCATAGCCACAGTGTTTTCCCCTATTCTATTCAGAAATAAAATGCAGATGGAGATCCCTGCCGAATTTCACCTTACGGCTGTAATATTCATTTTTGCTTCTTTTTATTTGGGGGAGGTTCAGGATTTCTACCATCGGCTTTGGTGGTGGGATATTGCCCTTCATACCACTGCCGGATTACTGATGGGAATACTTGGTTTCCTATTGGTGTACGTGCTGAATGAAAGCAAGCGCGTGGATTTGCATATGACCCCCGCTTTCATTGCATTCTTCGCCTTCACCTTTGGTCTTGCTATTGGTTCTATCTGGGAGATCTTTGAATTCGGCATGGATAAGGTCTTTGGAATGAATATGCAAAAACCAATGCTCGGTGATCCCTCCGGCCTCACTGATACCATGTGGGATATCATCGTGAATGCTATCGGGGCTTTTGTGATAAGTTTTGTCGGTTACCTATATCTGAAATCAAAGAAAAGCTTCTTTGTTAAAGACTGGATTCGATCTTTCATTGAAAAGAACCCCGGAATGTTTAACAAGTAGATCCCGATACCCAAAAGAAATTAAAGCCTAGAACTTTCTGAAGTAGAAAATTCCGCCTTCTTTATTACCGGAAAGAAATTCTAGAACTCCGTCACCATCCAGATCAGCAAAATGAGGAGCACTGAATTGAGTCACCTGAAAAGATACAGGTAGCCGTTCCTTTCTGAATTCAGGATTCCTTGAAGAACCGATATTCCTGTAAAACAAAATTCCTTCTACTTTAGAACCCAGAAAAAGATCGAGATCGCCATCACCATCAATATCATAAAAAGCCGGTTTGCTTCTGTGACCTACTTCCACGCCGGGAAATGAATCTTCGACAAGTTGAAAATCAGGGGCTTCAGCACTTCCTTCATTTCTGAAATACGTCACCCCCCCTCCTGACTGACCTATCAGTAGGTCCAAGTCACCATCACCATCCAGGTCAGCAAGTTCCGGGGTCGCGTTACTTCCACGCGGCAGCTCCAGTATAGTTTCTTCCACCAATTCAAATTCATCTCCTACATTTTGGTAGAAGGATACTTCTCCACGCCATCTGCCCAGCAAAAGGTCATCCAGCCCATCCCCATTCAAGTCACCTAAAGTGGGTGCGTAATGGTAGTCATCGGTAAGATCAAGGTTCCCTGATTGATAAAATTCAGGATCGGTCTGAGTTCCTCTGTTCTCAAAGATATAAACGATGGAGGAGTTCCGATCACCGGGATCAATCTTATTGGCAAGAAACAGATCCAGATCTCCATCTCCGTCAATGTCACCGGTGGCAGGAATACTTTCATTCCCCACATCAATGGTATTGAGGAATTTTTTGGTTTGAAATTCGAAATCACCGTTGGCTTGCTGTTCGTAGAAATAGAAATTCTCGCCCAGTGTTTGATTAGCATTATAGGCTCCGCCCAGGACTCCGAGAAACAGATCCACGTCACCATCATTTCCCCAATCGGTAAGCGTTGGCGCATTATACCCACTGGATTGAACGGGATCATTTGGTGGAAACGGACGCGGTTCACTCTGAAATTCGGGATTACCGGGATCGCCATTATTCTCGAGCAGCAGTACGCTGGGTTCAAAGAAATCACCCCAAAAAATATCCTGATCGCCATCATTATCAATATCCATGAATGCCATGGTGTTGGCTCCGTGCAATGTCCCGAACTGCTTCACGATCTCAATTCCTTCAAAGTGGTCGGTTACGAGTTCAAATTGAGGGATCTGATCTTCATCCAGACCAACAGATTCGTAGCGCGTGAGCGTGCCTTCCAGCCGGCCTATAAAAAGATCAAGTTTTCCGTCTTTATCTATGTCGGTTACATTGGGAATATTTTGACGGTCTGAAAAAATAGGTTCACCATTTACATCCCTGAGAGAATCTGCAGCCAGCTTAAAATCAGGAGATGTTGCTGTACCCTCATTCCGATAATACCGAATATAGCTGTAGGGCTGCTCAGTGAGGAGGTCATAATCCCCATCCTGATCCATATCCACAAAACGGAACCACTCGCCGATATCAAGGTTCTGAAATTTGTTTGTCCTCCACTTAAGCGGAAATTCTTTTCCGTCATCTATAAACTGAAAGAACTTAAGGTCATCGGTGTTTTCTTGCACAAAAAGATCAGGGTCGCCATCACTATCAATATCTACGAACTGCGGGCGTGGGGCATTAAATCCTCCTAAAAAAGGAAATGGAATGCGTTCTCCATCCTCATCATACACCGGGAATGGATCTACATTTTGCTGATAATTTATAGCAGTTGGCTCCCCTTCGTTTCCTGCAGATTGAAATACTGCACATCCGGAAATGGGTACTATTAGAAAAAAAGTAAGCGTAAGAATTCGGAGCATGTTATCGTACATTTCGACTGTTCATCAAGCTGTTATTTCTTAGCGGGCATTCGTGCCAATGCCGGATGCGTATTTCCCAACCTTAATTATTTTTTCGATCTCCCGCGTTTCTGTGTTTATGATGGTTACCGTACCCGGCAGATCTTGCACATCATCAACTCCTTCGGGGTTGTAGCTTCCATTCAAATTGTTGTTGGAGATATACAGGTATTTGCCATCTTTTGAAAGGGCTGCTCCATGTGGCTGAGCCAGTCCATCCCCACTGATGGTCGCCTCAACGGTTCGGTTTTCCATGTTGATGACCGAAACGGTATTATCTTCCTTATTCCCGAAATAAACGAACTTCCCATCGGGCGAAAATACGGGGTGCCAGAGCTGAGCTCCCACCGATATAGTCCCTGTAACTTTAGGATTCAAAGGATCGGTGATGTCAAAAACGAGTAATTGTCCTGACATCTGACCTGTTGCCACCATAGTTTCTGCATCGGGTGATACTGCAAAATTCACAAACGTATGTGTTGTGCCCGGTATAGTTATGAGATTTTTTTGGCCATCTTCTACATTCTCCGAAAGGATCTGATTTTCTGAAAGACTTCCTACAAAGGTCCACATTCCGTCCGGTGTTGTTGTTAGCGCATGCGGGCGGGTAAAGAACAGGTCCACTTCATCTAGCACAGTCATATCCTTACGGACTACTATGCCATAACTTTGAGGGGGATTTACCGCACTCATGGATCTTCCGACATATAGCAGATCTTTCTGAGGATGCATTGCAAGCAACCCCGGAACTTCCAGCGTGGCTTGGCCAACCAGTTCATTTTCCCGATTGAATTTGAGTACCCGGTTCTCCCCGATCAGCGTGAGGTACCAATGGGAACCATCAGATTCTGCAACCGCATGGTGAGGCTTGGCGTTAGCTGAAAACCCAAGCTCCTGAAGATCAACAGTAGCTGAGACCTCATTCGTTGAGGCGTCGATCACCGTTACACTTGCCGAGCCCTGATTACAGACATAAATAAATTGCGGGTGCTCTTCAGATTGAGCAAAAACACCGGTCATCAGAGCAAGGGAAAAAACAGTAGTGATTACAATGTTCAATAAATTTGAAGATCGGTTTTTCATGTTTTTATCTCTTTAATGAATATAAAACTGGCAACTTCAGATCGTTTCGTTTGAACTAACCCAAAGTTGCCAATATTATTTTAGAGTGAATTTAATCGCGGTTGGTATCCAGGATGAAGAGTCCTTCATTTGAGCTCGTCATCAGCACGATACCATCAAAATACGGGTAGTTACTCCAGGTTCCGGAGAATCCTGCGGCATCTTCCACAAATGGGTGCGTATCAAAATATCCAACACGTTGAGGTTCTTCAGGATTTGAGATATCAATGACCTGCAATCCACTTACATAGTTCGACTGATACATGGTATTTCCCTCGATGTATAAGTTGTGATCTGAAGCCGGATTTTCAACAAAGAATTCATCCACAAACTGCGGATCATCCAAGTCACTTACATCCCAGATTATAGTTCGTGTTCGGTCCACATTTCCTGATAGCTCATCCAACTCATCATTCTGATAGAAATAACGGTGATCTTCCGTCAGCCATCCCTGATGAACGTAAGCGTGATCGGGATAAGAAGCTGTAGAAAGAGCTACCGGAGCTTCTTTATCAGTTACATCAGCAATACTGATAGCCGTTTCGTTTGCACCGAAGCAAATTTCATTCCCCTGATGTTCTTCATCGGGACCATCGTAGATCACACACTGCGCATCATGAGAATATCCTGTTCCTGCTCGTCCTGTTGTTGCATCTGCAAAACAGCCGGCAAACTCAGGATTCGCAGGGTCCTGAATGTTGATCATATGCAATCCACCGCCACACGTTTGTCCACCGCCGCTGCTTCCTACTGCATAAGCAAAGCCGGTATCTTCATTGATCACAATATTATGAACACTGTTTACATTTCTGTAGATCGTGGTTTCTTCAAATAACATGGGTTCTCCGTCAAATTCGCGAAGCTGAGTGAGGTCTAATACCTGCATTCCATGCTCTCTGGCGCCGTCAGCTACCACGTACACATGATCTTTGTACACCTTCATGTCTCTCCAGACATTCGGTTGAGCAGTATCAGTAAGAGGCAGATTCCCAACATATACAGGATTCAGCGGATCGGTTACATCTACAAATGAAGTTCCTTCATTACGCCCAACTATCGCATAATTTTTACCTGTCTCTTCATCGGTCCAGCCCCACATATCATTCAGCCTAACACCGCGTTCACCGCCAATGGCACTGATAGGTAAAAATGAGATCAGGTCTACATTATCACACAGATATACATTTGCGTTACCGTCTTCACAATTCACTGTTCCTCCGGTAATGGGTTGAAGCACATTATCTCCTTCGCCCATAATGACCGACTGCGTGGTCCACATTCCGGAATCATCCATTTCCATGATTGCTGCTGATCCCGCACCGAAATCAGCGCCCGTCAAACCTACAACGGCAATACTGCCTTCAACAGCTAAGGTTCCGGCAAAACTGTCTCCTTCCCCTTGATCAGATCTCATCTTGGAAGCGCCCGTCCAGTTTCCTTCTTCATCACTTTCAAACTGGTAGATCGCACCGTTACCGTCGTCTGCGTTAGGTGCTCCCACCCATACATTATCTTCAGAAAATGCAATGGAGCCACCAAACAAGTATCTCACCTGACTATCAAATGCTACCAGGCGATCGCTTTCTATCCATTCACCGGATTCTTCGTCTTTTGTGAAAACAATAACCGCACCGGAAGCTGAGCTATGGCGGGGCGCACCAACAAAAATTTGATCTCCCTTAATATTTACGGCTGATCCAAACAAGCTTCTTTCATCTGTTTGCTGACTCATTAGGGTAGTATTTAGGCTCCATCCTGAATCGTTATTTTCAAATACGAATGCACTTCCACCCTGTCGTTCAGGGGCTCCGACTACCAGATTCATGCCATCCATGGCAAGGCTTGAACCAAATCCGGATCCGGATCCGGAAGTATCAGGATTAACGATCGTTTCAACTTCACTCCAGTTTCCGTTTGAATTCCGGTATACCACAAGTGCACCGGCACCGTCTGCATGTCCGGGTGCTCCCACAAAGGCATGATCACCGTTCACCAATACACTTGATCCAAAATCTGCTTCTTCAGCATCTAAGGAAAGCTTGGCAGTCTCACTCCAGTTTCCATTATTTCCGCCAAAAACATACACAGCACCGTTTCCATCATTAGCATCGGCAGCTCCAACCAAAAGCTGTCCACCGTCTGCTGACAGAACAGATCCAAAGTTATTGCCAATTTGGCCATCCGACGCTTTAAGCTGTACGAGCTCCTGCCATTCATTGCCATCCTTGGTAAACAAATATACAATTCCGGGTTGATGGTAATTAGAAGGTTCCCCTATAAAAATAGTTTCATTGGAGATATCAACAGCGCGGGCAAATCCTTGCATTTGCTCCTGCTCTCCCCCGGTCATTGTTTGTGCTTTCATAGGCACATATATAATAGAAAAAATCAGTAGCGGTAGTAGGTACGACAATCGTTTCATATGAAGTAATTTATTAAAGTGACGTGTTTTAAAATCAATATGGAATATAACGTGAGATGTGTAGAAAACAATAAAATATGGCCATTTGCGCATTTAGGATAATAAAATGTATAAAAAAACCCCGAATGGTATATCACTCGGAGTTTGGTACAGATCTGAATTGAAATGGTATTGCTTATCCCTATTCGCCTCTGAGTTTAAAAATAGACCAGGCGGTAACTCCCAATACGGCTGCTGCTCCACCCATTATCAGGGCAAGATTGAGATCACGCTGTACGCGTTCTGCTTTTGAGAGATAATCGGAGCCAACACCTTTCTTAGCAATAAGACTTTCAATTTCTGCGATTTTTGCTTCTAATTCTTTCTGGGTTCTATTCTTCAAGCTCATTATTGTCAGTTTAATTTTCTTTAGTTATTTGTATAAGTAAACATAACTCAGGCTTAAGGAGTTTCATATACAGACTCTACAGATCAGCTATTGCTTTTTCGATACGTTCATTTACAATTAAGCATTTCAATTCGCTCTGAGAGATGCTATATTCCCAACCCCAAATTTGAACCTCAAAATAGACACGATGAGCGTATTAGTTGGAAATGACACCCGCCTGATTGTACAGGGATTCACCGGAAGCGAAGGAAGCTTCCATGCCGGACAAATGATTGAATACGGCACCAATGTTGTTGGTGGAGTAACTCCCGGAAAAGGTGGCCAAACCCATTTAGACCTACCAGTTTTTAACACCGTTTCCGAAGCAGTTCGGGAAGTGAAAGCCAATACTTCCATTATTTTTGTACCTCCTGCTTTTGCTGGAGATGCTATAACTGAAGCTGCTTTTGCCGGAATAGAAGTTATTATCTGTATTACTGAAGGTATTCCTGTTAAGGATATGATAGTAGCGAAACAGATCGTAAACAGCCATGGCGCCACTTTGATCGGCCCTAACTGTCCCGGACTTATCACTCCCGGTGAAGCTAAGGTCGGGATCATGCCCGGAAGTATTTTTACTCCCGGTAAAGTTGGATTGATCTCCCGTTCCGGTACGCTTACTTACGAAGCTGTTGATCAGCTAACAAAAGAAGGATTGGGACAAAGTACGGCTATTGGTATTGGAGGTGATCCTGTGATCGGAACAAATCACCTTGAAGCCGTCAAAATTTTGAATGACGATCCTGATACCGAAGCTATTGTACTGATCGGTGAGATCGGCGGTACGGCTGAAGAAGAAGCAGCTGCCTGGATCAAAGATAATGTAAGCAAGCCTGTAGTTGCGTTTATTGCAGGTTCAACAGCACCTCCCGGCCGACGAATGGGTCATGCAGGTGCTATCATCTCTGGCGGTAAAGGAACCGCTCAGGAGAAAAAGAAAGCTCTTGCTGCCGCCGGCATCACGGTTGTTGACAGCCCTGCTGAGATCGGCATTACGCTAAAGAAAATGCTTGAGACTGCTTAAGTATATTTCTTTTTGAAAATAATCAAAGCCTCTTCCCTTTCGGGTTGAGGCTTTTTTATTGTGACTAAAGTTGAAGATCAAATAATAGTACCATCAGGTATCACGGTTTTCTTCTTCACGATGATGATGCCATCACGGACATAATGGTATTTGTGATCTCCGTCTTCAAGATGATCTCCACCAACTATTCGTACATCATTACCAATACCTACATTCCGATCGATGATGCAGTTACTGATGTAACAACGCTGCCCGATTCCCATTGCAGGTTTATCTGGATTTGCCCCCTCAATGACCGAACGATCCTGGAAAATATCATTACCCATGACAATGGAATTCTCTATGGTCGTACCCTTACCGATCCTCGAACGGATCCCGATTACAGATCTAACAATGCGACTGGCCTCGATGATACATCCCTCAGCCATTAACGCATGTTCCAGAGTGGTTCCCATTAGCTTGGAAGCGGGTAGTAACCGAGCACGGGTATAAATGAAATTCTGATTGTCGTACAGGTTGAAATCAGGGATGGTATCAGCCAAAGAAAGATTAGCCTCAAAGAAAGATTCGATGGTTCCGATATCCGTCCAGTAGCCACCAAATTCATAGCTGCACACTTTTTGTCCACCCTCTAAACATTTTGGGATTAGTTCCTTCCCGAAATCAGTGGCATCAGGATTATCTTTGAATAATTTATGAAGTACCTCATTATTGAATACATAGATTCCCATAGAAGCGAGGTAATCTTTGCCTTCACTTGCATACTGTTCCGGAACCTTCGATTTCCATTTATCCAATTCGTCTTCAGAAGGTTTTTCAACAAAATTTTCAATAGTGCCTTCGGAGTTGGTTTTCATGATACCAAAACCGGTAGCATCTTTTGCATTAACCGGTATAGTAGCAACGGTCAGGTCTGCATCATTTTCTTTATGACGCTGCATTAATTTCTGATAGTCCATTTGATACAGTTGATCACCCGAAAGGATCAACACGTGCTCATGCTCGTGATTTTCCATATGGTGCAGAGACTGACGAACCGCATCGGCTGTTCCCTGAAACCACCCGGTGTTCTCCGGGGTTTGCTCAGCCGCAAGTATATCCACAAAACCGCTGCTAAACACATCAAAGTTATAGGTGTTTTTAATATGGCGATTCAGCGAAGCCGAGTTAAACTGGGTAAGCACATAAATTCTCCTTATCTCCGAATTCAAACAATTCGAGATCGGGATATCCACCAATCGATATTTTCCACCAATGGGTACGGCCGGTTTGGAACGATGATCTGTTAATGGGAAAAGCCGTGTACCTCTTCCTCCTCCTAAAATTACTGCAATAACGGATGATCTTTTCATGACTCTTTATTTTATAATTAGTGCTTTATACATATCCAAATATTCCCGGGCCGAACGCTTCCAGGAAAAATCCAGCTTCATTATGGTACTCAATACTTCCGAGTATTTCTTTTGATCTTTGTAAAGTTCTACGGCACGATGTATTGCATCTGAAGCTGCTTCAATACTAAATTCATCGAATGTAATTCCGTAACCATTTTCTTCTGAGATATCTTTTACCGTATCCTTTAATCCTCCAATGGAACGAACGATGGGTACCGTTCCATAACGCATAGCAAACATTTGATTTAGCCCACAGGGTTCAACGCGTGAAGGCATCAGTATGAAGTCAGATCCGGCATAGATCTGATGCGCAAGTTGCTCGTTGTATTCCAGTGTTGCATCAAAATATCCCACATGATCTCCTGCCATTCTCGAAAAAATATCATGCAATTGAGGATCACCGGTTCCCAACAATACAAAATTGACTTCCCTGTCAGAATACATCAGCTGCTTAAACAGATCGGGAAGCAGATCTGCTCCTTTTTCCCGAACCAACCTCCCTATAAAAGCAATGGTCGGCAACTCAGGATCCAATCCAAATTCTTTACAAAGAATACCTTTATTCGCTTTTTTACCTTTCTTACGGTCTTTAAAGCTGAAATTCACTTCCACCAATTCGTCGGTCTCAGGGTCCCAAACTTCAGTATCGATCCCATTTACAATACCTGTACTCTTATTTCGCTCTTGCTGGAATAAAAGCTCCAACCCATTGCTGTTCTCTGCCAGCTCACTCATATAATTCTTAGATACTGTAGTGATCTTCCAGGCCGTTTTAAGTCCTGCTGCCAAGGAATTAAACCTTCCATCCCAATCTAAAAGCCCCACATTATCAATATTGAAAGCCGGTAATAATTTAAAATTATCAAGCTCATGCTCCCCGTGGTACTCCGCATTGTGAACGGTAAGGACAGTGGGAATTTCGGACATATCACGATATCGGTTACATTGTGATACCATAAAAGGGATCAGTGCGGTATGATGATCGTGGCAGTGAATGACTTCCGGTTCTTTCTTTGCTTCTTTGATCCATTCAAGGGCTGCGATCTGAAAACTGACAAAGCGTTCCAGTTCATCCCAGTATCCATTCCCTGACCACGGATCAATATAAATACCGGGACGGTCGAATTTTCCGGGAATATCGATCACATAAAAAGGAAAGCCTAATTTATCACTCTTCATTTCTTGAACAGAAAATTTCACCTGCTCATTAGCCATCGAAAAAGAGCCTTCATGAACCGTCTCATATTTCTGTGAGCCGATCCAGTGATTATCATACTTCGGGATCACAACTTCACATTCATGCCCCAGTTGATTCAAGTACTTAGGAAGTGACCCAACGACATCAGCAAGTCCGCCTGCTTTGGCAGCGGGGTAACATTCTGCACTTAGATGAATAATGCGCATTTAATTTGTAACCTATGTCCTTATTTTTCGTTACCGTTTACTATTATAGAAATAAGAAATCTTTAGGCATCTTCCAAAAGAAAGGAATGCAAATTTCAAATTTTTAAAAACTTTTCCTGACTTGTTTTTCAGGGGTAATTATAAATCAAATAAAATACATTATGGCTATTATTGAGCTGCAAAATGTCTTTAAGGCTTTTGGTAAAACCAGGGCTGTGAACGATGTAAGTTTCGATGTACAGAAGGGCCGGATCTTTGGTCTGCTCGGACCTAACGGTGCCGGTAAAACCACCACCATCCGGATGATCAATTATATTCTTACCCCGGATTCAGGCACAGTTACCATTAACGGAATTCAGGCGAGTCCTGAAACCCAGAAAATGATTGGCTACATGCCGGAAGAACGTGGCTTATACAAGAAGATGAAGGTGTTTGATCAGCTTATGTATCTCACGCAGCTAAAAGGCATGGATGCAGCCGAAGCCAAAAAAGCCATCAACTACTGGCTGGAGCGCTTTGGAGCTTCTGACTGGAAAAAGAAGGAAGTCGGGGAGTTATCCAAAGGGATGTCCCAAAAAATTCAGTTTATTGCCACCATTGCCCACGATCCTGATATCTACATTTTTGATGAACCCTTCAGTGGACTTGATCCCATCAACAGTGAGACGCTCAAAGAGATCATTATCGAGCTTCGCGATTCGGGTAAAACCATTTTATTCTCTACCCACCGCATGGAGCAGGTTGAGCAAATGTGTGATGACATCTGCCTTTTCAATCAGGGTGAAACCGTTTTAACAGGTAAACTAAGGGAGATAAAATCTTCTTTCGGCGAAAACACCATCAACCTGGAGTTTGAAGGAGACGGTTCCTTTTTAGATAAACTGGATGATGTGCGGATCAACAATCGGTCTACCAATTTTGCGGAGATCAGAGTGCTGAATGGTCAAAACATGCAGGATATCCTCAAGCTGGCAATGGAGCATGCCGAGATCCACAAGTTCGAACGCATCGAACCTTCCTTAACTGAAATTTTCATCTCCACTGTTGGAGAAGACAATATTAAAAAATCGGAGATCCAATAACATGAGTTTGCATAAGATATGGCTGGTATTAAAGCGGGAATATCTCACCCGGGTAAAAAGTAAATCATTTATCATCATCACTGCGCTTACTCCCCTCGCGTTTGTCGCATTTATTGGCATCATCGTGTACATCAATATTTCGGAAACAGAAGTTGAGAAACGTATCGGTATTCTGGATGAGACAAATGTGCTTGTAGAACGATTGGTGGAGCTCAATGAAACCCGCTATTTCGACGTTGGAACGGACCCCGTAGATTCCCTACGCGCCCAGGTCTTAGAGGGGAATTTAGATGGGTACATCATTCTGACTGATTCCGTAATTACCCACACCAAAAGCCCCACACTTGTGCACGGTGGCAGCGGCGGTCTCTCCTTCATATCAGGTGTAAGATCAGATCTCAGAGATGTTGTGCGTGAAGAGCGGCTATCGCGCGAGAATGTATCACAAGAAGTACGGGATATTTTTGAAAGCCGTACAGGACTTGAAGCGGTTAAACTTACCGAAGAGGGAGAAACTAAAGACAACACTATTTTTGCGTCCGCCATCGGTTTTATACTTGGCTTGTTGATCTTCTTCGGAATCTTCTTTTATGGAGCTTTACTTATGAGAAGCGTTATCGAAGAAAAAACCAATCGTGTACTTGAGGTAATAGCATCTTCAGTAAAGCCTATTGAACTTATGTTTGGTAAGTTATTTGGAGTACTTTCGATGGCACTTACCCAATTCGGAATCTGGATCGTTTTCTATACCGGCCTTTCTATTGCAGCTGCACCTGTTGCCGGTATGATCATGGAGGCTCAGATGAGTGGAATGCCGGAAGAAGCGGCTGAAGCAGCATCCGCTTCTTTCGACCCATCCGTACTTGAAAATATGGTGATCGAACCTTCCATCTTTATCTATTTTATATTGTTCTTTTTCCTCGGATTCATGATCTACAGCGCGTTGTTTGCTGCAATCGGAGCAGCTGTAGAAACCGAGCAGGATTCACAACAATTCATGCCGATCGTGGGATTACCCATATTCGTCGCGTACTTTTTAAATACAAAAGTTATGCAGGCACCCGATTCATCGCTTTCAACCTTTGTATCTATTTTTCCACTCACCTCACCTATTAACATGATCTCCAGAATTGCCTCGACTTCTGTCCCGGCATGGCAGATCATTCTTTCAATTTTGCTGATGATATTGACATTCCTTGGTATCATGTGGCTGGCTGCGAAGATCTACCGGGTAGGTATATTGATGTATGGCAAAAAAGCCTCATTCAAAGATCTGGCTAAATGGATCAGGCAGAGTTAGGCTGATACAGTATATTTTGAATTAAAAAAGGACAAGCAAAACTTGTCCTTTTTTTATGAGCTTTTTTAGGGGCCCACTACGTATTGGTAGGTAGAATTGAGTGTTAAAAAAGAATATTTAAGATTTCTAATTAATAACTCAGTTCATTTTTAGCATATTCAGCCGTCGATAATTAGATCGTCTGAATAGTATCATAAGGGTTTGGGTTTTCGGACTCTATCGAAAGTGGTGGATCTGTCTTACCAGAGAGATTCACCCGTCGGTAAAGATCTCATCTACTAATTAGGGATCCTTGTTGCCTGCCATGCTACAGCACGCCATTCTCCGTTTCTCTTCACAAATGTTCCTGTGTTATAAAACTCCATTCTTTCATTATTCGAGTCATTGCTCACGGCTACCAGCTTAAAAGCCACTACTGCAGTTTCTCCATAGAGTTTAACCTGAACTTCCTCGCCATGATATTTTACTTCCGGCTCAGAATTATAATCAGCCGGCTCGGTCATTCCGCTCATGATATCAGCTTTAACCGTGCGCGTTCCGGCTGAGCCGGTGTAGATAAGATCTTCAGCCCAGAAGCGATCATGAATTTCAGGATCATTATAGGTGGCTCCTTCCAAAAACTCATCAAGCAGACCGCGAAGTACTTTTTCATCATTTGAAGGCTGTGCAATTACGGCCATGGATACTAAAAGAAAAAGGAATGTAAAGATCGAAGATTTCATCAGGCTTGGTTTTAGTGAATGTGAACTATTATGATAAGAAGTTCACGCCTCAGCTAAAAACAAAAACAGAATTTGAGCCTAGTTCCGCAGTTCTCTTATCCTCCTTAAAACCCGTGGGTCTAATTCTTCTTCCTGCCTGTTTCTAAGTAAATTTTCAGCGTCCTCACTCCTTAATTTTGAAACGGCATTCAACGAAACGAATCGAATTCTTGGGTCGCGATCTTCCTGAAGCATTTCCAGAGTTTGGATCCAGTAATCTTCATTCTCTTCAAATTTAATGAGCAGCATCAAAGCTTCTTTACGAATGGAATACGAATAATCTCCCAATGCAAACTGATCTGCCATCGTCATAGATTGCCGGGTTGTGTCTTCCGGAGCTACTACTTTTAAAACCTGAATGGCGCGTTTACCCCCTTGCTCATTTTGTTCAAACCGTTCAGCTGCAGAAAGCAGATCCAGAGCCGGTGCTATTTTACTGTAAGTATTAAGGGCAGTTGCAAAAACAGTATCTCGTTCTGTTCTTAGTAAGGCATTACGCACCGCATAGCTTACATTCTCATTGCCAGGATAATTAGCCAATGCTCTCAATCCGGATAGCTGAATGGAAAGATCATCGGAGTTTAGATTACTCAGAAAAGTTTGTTCGGTTCCGGAAGCATCTTTCGTAAGCTCAGAAAGTGTCTCAAGCATAGCAGCTCTTACGTCAGGATCTTCCTCATCACTTAATACATCGCGAAGTGCCAGTTGCAGATCAGGATTATCTGTAAATTTTCTTAAACCAATTGCAGCCTGGATCTGATGCTCCCTATTCATATCTCTTAACTGGCGGATCCAAAACATAAATGGCTTTGCCTCATTCAACGTTATGTTTAGATCTGTATCCGAAGCCAGGTCTAATGTCAGATAATCTATTCCTGATGAGATCTTCACATCCACAGAATCTACAACGCCGGTAAACACGATCTCTGAACTCGTAGTGTCTGAAAATCCGAATTCAGTAGCAACGACACTCACCAGCGATTCAACAGCCTCGCCCTCAGCTTCAAAGATCAGTTTCAAAGTAGTATTCGTTTCATCAAAGTCATATTCTACTTGGTAGATATATTCTTCTGCACTTTTTTCTTCAGGAACCTCAAATTCAGGCAGAACTTCCCAGAACTCCCCTGTTTGATCGTACCAAAAATCAGCATAATCATCCCATTTTGTTACACCTTTATATCTTTTGATCAATTCCGGGAGAGATCCTATGATCACATTTTTCAGGTATTCATCCTCTAAAAAGTCGGCCCCTTTTTCCCAAATATTCCATCGATAAACAGACTGAAGCTCATCCGGATTTTTCAGTTGCTGAACGCCTGAAGTTCCGGTCATCATGACTTTAAGAAACTCATATTTGTTATCAGGAGCATTCAGGTAGCGGTGATAGTTGCCAAACCATTGCTCAGCGATCCCCCGTTTTAGTTGTGTGGACAACGATCCTAAATTTTGATACAGATAAATGATGCCTGCTCCCGATTGAATTTCCTCCCAGTGATGATCAGGAAGCACTACAATATTAAGAGACTCATAAGGAAACTCGAACGATAAGGTTCGCTCATAGGATTTCAGGGTAGAAACGGCATCCGAAAGCAGATTATCTCTAACTTCAGGCAGCAGCACATTTTCCGAAGTAAAAAAGGAGACTTCTTTAATTCCTGAACGGGCACTAACAGCTTCGAAATCGCCGACAGCAAAACTCAATCCTGTTACAGCTATGGGAGTTTTGCTACTGTATTCAATAATTTTCTCATCGGTTGAAATAACTTCATCGCGGGTTTTTACTCCATTGAAGACCACCTCTTCATTGGCAGGAATGGTGAAGCTTGCATCAACCGTGGTTTCTACTTCGGGGTGATCAGGAACCGGCAACCAATGATAAGGAGCTTTGGGGTTCAATGAAGTCCACATATTACCATAAATATCTTTTATGACTCCATACGGAGAAGAACTGCTCCAGCTTATAACCAGCTCTGCAGTTGCTCCCTCATCAAGCGTATCCACCAATTGAATGATCAGGGAGTCGGAAGAAACCCGGAAATCGGAATCAGTTCCATTTATTGAGATCTTACTGATCTCCATATCAGCTGTATTAAACACGACTTCTGTTATTCCCGGTCGGCGGGATGTAATAAAATATCTGCCCTCACCTTCAATCAGCGCCTCACTTTTATTAATGACCAGATCTAATTCTAAATGGTCTAGCGAAACTGGTAGATTTGGGTAGGTATTATATTGCCATTCAGCCACATTTTGCTGCGCCATTGTGGTAAGCGATGAAATAACTAAAATCAGTAGAGTAAAAAGTCCTTTTCTCATTATTTGATATGTGCTTGAACGATGTTTTTAACTTGTGGAAATAATGCCTTGTTGGTGGAGTATCCATTTCCGGAATGGATCGTTTGCTGCCCTTTATTGTCACTGAAAACGCCTCCGGCTTCCTGAACTACCGGTAACAACGCGGCTGCATCCCAGATATTTAGTTCGGGATCGTACATAAGATCTGCCCGGCCTGTTGCTATCATCATATGTCCATAAGCATCTCCCCATGTACGGTGGAGTTTAGTATGATCCATAAGTTCCTGAAAAAGCTCCTGCTGCCCCATCAGTCTAAAACGATCTATCTCAGTTACCAGCAAAGTTGCATCTTCGAGCTTCTGGGTATCGCTGACCCTGCAAGGTTTGCCATTCAAGGTAACCCCTTCACCTATAGCTGCAGCGCACATTTCATCCAAAGCCGGAGCATAAATAATCCCTACCTTAGGTTCATTATCGATCAGGATACCAATGAGCGTGGTATAAAAAGGAACTCCATGAATAAAGGATTTAGTGCCGTCAATGGGATCGAGAACCCACTGAATGTTACTGTCTTCATTCTCTTTGCCAAATTCTTCCCCAATGATCCCATGCTCCGGATACCGCTTTTTAATTTCTCCACGGATGATCTGCTCCGTTTCACGGTCAGCAATGGTAACCGGAGAGTCATCTGCTTTTGAAATGATCTCAATATTTTTTTGAAAGTATTTTAGGGTATGGTGACCTCCAATTTTTGCGATTTCAGTTGCTGCTACCAATAATTCTTGTATCATTACCTTATTATTCATCAAATATTCAAACTGCTGTTATATTTTTTACCAAAACTATGAGTATGAAAAAAATTCTTCCAAAAATTTTAATACCTGTTCTTTGCACACTGCCGCTTACTTCATTTGCGCAAGACGGATCAGTTCAACTCAGTGACCAGAGTAAGTTAAGCATTAAAGGAAAATCAAATGTAAATGAATTTCGATGCCAGGCAGAGCATGATCTTCACAGGGATTCTCTTAATTATTACTATCAGGTCGAAGAAGACACGGTTACCGTAAACGGAGTCTCACTTTCACTGGAGATCAGTCAATTTGACTGCGGAAAACGAGCCATCAATCGTGATTTCAGAAGTACACTTAAGTACAAAGAATATCCTTTCATCGAGATCATACTCAATCAGCTGCGCTTGAAAGAAGGGTCAGACATCATACCAAGTGATGCACTTGTAACCATTCGCATTGCAGGGCAAGAAAGACATTATACCGTTCCAATGAATACCTTTTCAAGCAGTGAGGACCAATATATTGTAGGAGGCAGTAAAGTGCTTTACATGACTGATTTCGGTCTTACTCCTCCCACCCCCATGTTCGGTCTCATTAAGGTAGATGATGAACTCGAAATCGAATTTGAGCTTGTCATCAGGCGTGAAGAATAGGCGGTTTACCATTAAAGCAGGAATCCTTGCTATCCGCTTAATTCTTCATCTTTTCTATTCTCAGAGTTCTGTTTGAGTTCTATAGTTAGATATTCATTTCCTGGACCGGCAAATACAGATCTAGCTTAGTAGTTGTTTACAATACTATTTTGATCTTGCTCAGATTGCTACTGCTCTAAGCTCGATCCTACATCCCTTTTCTTAAAACTTTTATCACTGTTACAGAAATAAAAAAAGCCGAATGGCGGAAAGCTTATTTCCACCATTCGGCTTGTAAAAAATCGTTCTCACATAAAAAGGGGCGAGCCTGTCACAGCGCACCCCCTTCCTATGAGGTCGGTATATTAGAAGCTAACCACAGCCTCTAACATGATTCCGCTAAATTCTGCACCAGCAAAGTCACCTGTGAAACCATCAAAAGTTTGGTTCACATATTCGAGTTTGGTCATCACGTTTTCAGTCATGAACCAGCCACCACCGATGTTAAAGCGATTAACATCGATCTCATTGCCACCTGCTTCTTCACCGGAAACGGTGTTGTAGCGAGTACCAACATAGAAGTCTTCACCGGCACCAAAGCGATAGAGTAGCTCTGCGCCTAGTTGAGTATAACTACGGGTATCTGACTCAACTTCATTTTTACCTGAGGCATTTTCGAACACACCATAGAACTCAAGTCCCTGGAATTTTACGAATGGGTTGATCATAATAGCTGTCATTTCACCTGCTGTTCCACCACCTGCAAAACTTGGTGCGATTCTACCTGAGCGGAAGCCACCGGTAATTACGTTGTAGTAACGAGAACCGGCACGGTCACCTGAGTACAGATAGATAGAAGCAGCTTCAGAAACTCTCATCATTGAGCCTGTGATACGGAAGCGAAGATCATCATTGATCTGGCTGTCATATCCTAACTTAGTAAGGAAAGTAGGCTTGGTTTTAACGGCAGCCTCAACAGTACTTTGATTGAGTTTACCATTGGTTAAACCTACCATTCCGAAAACATCACCAGAGTACACATAAACTTCACCGCCAACTTCAGTAGTAAACGAATCCATCAGGTAATTACCCACGAATGGGTTAAGTATGGCAGCACCGTTGTCACTACGTCGGAAGTGGTTGTCACCATAGTTATTTTCCATGTGTCCTACTTTGATTCGGATGTTATCAGAAATTCCTGACAGGAATCCTTCTTCGATAAAGTCAAAGCTATCAATTTGGATATATCCACCTTTCACCCAAGCTTCAGCGTGGTGTTGTGATGACAGATAAGTACGTAAGTGCATACGCATACCAGGTGCAAGTGCTACATCAAAGTCTAAGTTTGAAGTGGCAAGGTTAAAATTAGACTCCAAGTCTGCGAGATTATTCGCATCATTTTCGTGTCTTAAACCTTGAAATTGCAATGTGTTAGAACCACCTATTCGTACATAAACTCCATCAAATTCTACATTTGTAGTGAATGGAGACTCAAATACATTCAACCCTGATTGAGTTGGAGGTGTGTAGTATTGAATGTTGTTACGCTCTTGAGCTTGTAAGGTGGTAGCAAAAGCCCCCACAATGAAAGCAAAGAGTAAAGTTGTGAAAATTTTGGCTTGATTTTTCATGGACTTGATTATTTTTATTTTGTGGTTAGTTTAAAAAGTTGTGTTAATTATTTAGCGAACTTAGCATCGAAGATCACATCTACATCAGCGCCGGCTTTAATGGCACCGAACATAGCTTTGGGTGGATCGACGTCATAATCCGTCATTGTAATAGCTTGTGAACCTTTGAATAGAATTGAGCCGTCCGGAAGTATTTCATATTCAACTTCCATCTGAACAGAGTTGGTTACACCGGAAATAGTGAGCTCACCGGTTGCCGTAAGGCTATCGGAAGTTATGTTGGTGACTTCGGATAGTACAAAAGTGATATTCGGATGCTTCTTCTTGTTCAAAGCATCGTAGGTTTTGCTATCCATGCCTCCTTTACCGCTTTTAATGCCATCTACAACTACATTGAATTCCAGACCTGATATGGAGGAAATCAATGAATCTTCTGCAATTTCGATGGTTGCAGTTCCTGAGAATTGCTCTGCGTTGGATTCCCAGTCATGAACATTTGAAGTACCGTCTATAATAACTTCGCTTTCATTTTCTATGATGCTGTAGTTTTGAGCATACAGCGCCATAGTACTTAACGACAGGATTAGTGTGATTAGGATTCTATACATTTTTGACCTCATTGGTTTTTTTGTTTTGTTGAATTCTTGTTTTTTGAATTCGCTCTCAAGATCCTCATACTTCATGAAGAAATAATGAAGAAAATTAATTTTTTTTCTCATCACTAAGTGTTGTTAAATAAACAGTTATGAAGAGACTATTTCAAGCCTTTATGAAGATATCATGAAGGCCTCAACACTTATTTATAAACATCATTATTCAGCCACCGGCATTTAAGCTAAAGCTATAAGGGGCAGCAGTTAACTATCCCATGTTCAACCGATCGGCAACCCTTCCATCTCCATGATCTTAAGGGCATTTGTAGTAGGACAAGGGCCTGATTTTATTTTATACTCAAAACTCATTTTACCATCTTCTATGGTTTCAGAAAAGTGCCAGTTACTAAGCTGAGGTATTTCTTGTTGCAATGAAGCAAGTTCCAGGTCATGCGTTGATACCATCCCCACCCCATTTTTTCCGGCAACATGTTTTAGAAAAGCCGTGCTCCCACGGAAACGCTCTCGATTATTCGTTCCCTTAAAGATCTCATCTACAAAAAAGAAAAGCGGTAATTTGTTCTCAGATTCGAGTTCATCCAGTAATGTTCGAAGTCTCCGTACCTCTGCATAGAAATGAGAAAGACCGCCTTCCAACGAATCTTTTACGTTGATGCTGGTAAACAACCTGAACAAATTGGTCTTCAGGGATGCTGCATTTACCGGTGCCCCGGAAAAAGCCAAAACCTGATTTATCCCTACCGTTCTCAAAAACGTGCTCTTTCCGGCCATGTTGGAACCGGTGATCAAAAACAGATCTTTTTCCTTTTGAACCTCAAAATTATTGGTAACTCTTTCCTGATCCGGAATAAGCGGATGCCCAAGTTCTTCTGCACGATATACTATAGTCTCTTCATTCGTGATCTTCGGAAAAGAAAACTCAGGATTCAGGTACGCAAAATTGGCTATGGAATTCAGTGTTTCCAGTTCATAAAAATCGTCCAGCCATTGCGTTAACTTTGGCTCCAGTTCTTTTTTAAGTGCTTCCATTTTCATAGAGAAATACATATCCCAGGGAATCACCATATTCACCAACGGCCAGAGTACCTGATTGGTTTGCAATGAGGCCGCACCTGCAAGTCTCGATGCCTTTTTTAAATATTTTGATGGGGAATCCTCAGGCTGCTGAAGCTTTTCCAGGAATGTTGAAAGCCTGCTACCTTCCTCAAATTTATACTGTTCTATATAGAGTAGAATTTTTCCAAATCTATTCATTTGCTTTTCGATCTGATATCCGGCATCAAATAGACCCGCAATTTTATGGCTGTTGAAATTATAGTAGCCCAGGTAAGTAACGAAGGTCAACAAAACCCAGGGACCAGTAATACCGGCAATAGCCGTGATCAACAGCGTTATATTGGTTAATGAAAGAGCGCTTAATATGATCAGCGTGGTTGTAAATTTAACATCCAACGGCAGACGCATCCATTTTAGTAATTTATCCAGGCTCCAGTCTTTGTCGGAAACCTCCAGTCTACTCATGAATGATTGTATCTGCAGCCGCTCCCTGAATCCGGACAACGGGATCAGATCTTTTACCAATTCATGCCTTAACGTGATCTCTTCCCTGTCTGGCTCTTCATTCAGCAACCAATCAGCAAGCCGTTCCGAGCTTCCATCATAAATGGCCGTATCCAACAAGTGATGCAGCGAGTAATGCCCGGTAATGTGAAGATCGTCGACGAAGGGATGATCCATTCGTTCATCATGAAACCTATAATCAGGCAATTGCTCCCAATCCAGTTCCATACGCGCGATGTGCTGTTCTTTCAGCTTCTTAAGGAAAGTAAGCTCATCTTTGTGATCTGTGATCTTTTTATGGCGCGCGATCAGGAATATGAATCCACCCAATAGTGCCAGCAAAGAGGTGAAGAAAATTCCATCATGACCGGTTCGCGAAATCATGTACAAGACCCCTACCGAAATCACAAAATAACCCAACCGTATGTATGAAAACTGACTTCCGGCCTGTTCCAGTTTTTCAATTAATACAGCAAGCTTTTCGCATTGTTTTAGGAACTGATCTTTTAAATTATGCTTAGAATTACTGCTCATGAATATATAGTCTGTAAGAAATTTTTTGTATAGTCAAAAGGATAGGGAAATCAACAACCATTTGACAGTTTATGCATGTAAATTAATACCTTTCTGAGGACGATATTTCCTTTCACAAAAACCAAACATTCGGTAATATCAGAACGAACATGGTCATCAGTTAGAATTCGGTGAAAATGCTCAGACTTTTGTCCAAAATCCCGTGATCATCTTAAACTTCAGAATGATCGGGCACAAAAATCGCGTAACTCTTGCCACTAATGAAAAAGCTACTTTATCTCCTTTTCACAATAAGCCTGACCGGATGTTCCGGGGAACCAACAGAGACTGAACCTCAGAATCCGGTCAAAGCAGTAACCGGAATGGTTGAAATACATGAATTCTTTGAATCTGAGCATGTAGCTCCCCGAAATATTGAAATCTGGCTTCCTCCAAATTATGCTGATGGAGATTCCTCATATCAGGTTTTATATATGCATGACGGGCAAAATGTTTTCAATCCCGAAACCTCCTACAACGGCAACGACTGGATGGCAGATGAGGTCATGACCAATTTGATACGAGAAGGAAAAGTCCCAAAAACTATTGTGGTAGCCATTTGGAATACCGGCGAAACCCGTTTTGCTGAATACATGCCAAATAAACCTAAAGACGCTCCTTTGATGGGGTATAATGAGATCATCTCGGATGAATACCTGAAATTTCTGGTGGAAGAGCTTAAACCGTTTGTGGATGAAAATTACCGGACCAAGCCCGAAGCAAAATTTACTTCAGTAATGGGTTCAAGTATGGGGGCACTCATTTCTCTGTATGCCATCATGGAATACCCGGATGTATTTGGAGCCGCAGCTTGTGTATCAACGCACTGGCCGGTAGCTGAAAATGGCGGGGATGATTTCATGAGCTACATTCCGGAAGCCCTGCCCGATCCGGCTACTCATAAGATCTATTTTGATTTTGGAACGAGAGGATTAGATGGTAAATATGAACCGCATCAACAAGTAGTCGATAAAATGATGGAAGAACGCGGGTATACTCAAGGAGAAAACTGGGTAACCAGAAAATTTGAAGGTCACGACCATAAAGAGCAGTTTTGGGCGATGAGACTGGACCAACCGTTGCAATTTATTTTGAATTAAGCCCTTTCAGCTCTACAACCGTAGCTCCCCAACTACTTCTATCGCTCGCTAGTGAATAAGATTCTACATGCGTATTCCGATCCAGTATACTGTGAACGGTTCTGCGAAGTACGCCCTTCCCTTTCCCATGTATAATGCGGATGGAATAGAGCTCTTTTTCAAGACAAGCCTCAATATAATCCGGGATCAAGTCTCCCAATTCTTTTGGGTTGAACAGGTGAAGATCAAGGATTCCGTTTATGGGGACTTCTATAGGGTCGGGTTCATTCATTTGGTAATTGTTTTCCCCTTATGGTTCATAATCAACTACGTGTCGTTCGGTCACTACTTTCTTAATAAATGAAACCACTTTCTGATGATCGGGGTGAATCGCATAGGCTTTCAGGTCTTCTTCGGTTTCGCATTCGGTAGTTAAAACAACATCACAGATCGCATCCTCTTCTCCCTCCAATATGTTGATGCCTACTTCAGCACGTTTTAATTCTTCGATCTTATTCGGAAGATCTTCCAATAGCTTTTGAATGATCTCTGCATTTTCAGCTTTGGTCTTTCCTTCTGCCACATCTTTAAGCTTCCACATTACTACGTGTTTGATCATTTTCTATCAATTCCATTTTAGGTTCAAAAAATGAATATCTAATATCCAGCATGCAATATCCAATGATCATTCTTTAATGGGCATTGAATATTGAATATTGGGAATTCCGGTGCTGTCAATTAATACTTGGAACCCTTAACTTTAGCGTTCTGTTTTAATAGGCGCAGGAACGAGTCTGCTCTGCATGAAAACACAACCAGAAATATTGAAAACATTGGATTTAGATAAAATCACTGCCGAAGAGATCGGCGAAGACCACGTAGGTACTTCTGTGCAAACCCCTCTCAGAGAGGATGCATTTGATAAAACCGATGAAGAAAAGATCGAGATCATCGAAAAACATTTCGCCGAAATTATGAATGCCTTAGGTTTAGACCTGGAAGATGACAGCTTAAAAGGTACACCTTATCGCGTGGCAAAAATGTATGTTAAAGAAATTTTTGAGGGATTGAATCCTAAGAACAAACCCGTTGCCCGTCAATTCAGCAACAGCTACGATTACAACGGGATGTTGGTTGAAAAGAATATTCAGGTTACTTCTTTTTGTGAACATCACTTTCTTCCCTTCATTGGAAAAGCACACGTGGCCTATATTCCTTCCGGCCAAAAGGTGATCGGACTTTCTAAGATCAACCGTATTGTAGATTATTATTCTCGCCGACCTCAGGTTCAGGAGCGTCTTACCCTACAGATTGCTGATGAACTTCAAACAGCTCTCGAAACTGAAGACGTTGCTGTATTTATTGACAGTAAGCATTTATGTGTTTCTACGCGTGGAATTAAAGATCACAGCAGTACCACCATTACGGCTGAATATCGCGGGGCTTTCAAAAATGAAGATACCCAGCAAAAATTCATTGATTACATCAAAACGAACACCCAGATAGACTGATAACTGTGGCTGAGCAAGCAAGTAAACTTCACCTTTACAACACCCTTTCCCGTAAAAAAGAACCGTTTGAGCCACTAAATGACCCGCATGTTGGGATATATGTGTGTGGACCTACGGTGTATGGTGATGCGCATCTCGGTCATGCCAAAAGCTACGTTTCTTTTGATGTGGTGGTTCGTTACCTCCGTTATTTAGGATATAAAGTTAGGTATGTTCAAAACATTACAGACGTAGGTCATCTAGTGGATGATGCTGAGGAAGGTGAAGATAAGCTCAGCAAGCAGGCTCGTATTGAGAAAGTGCAGCCAATGGAAATTGCTGAAAAATACACCTATACCTATTTCAGGGATATGGATGCTTTGAACGTATTGAGACCCGATATTGCCCCTCGTGCCTCCGGACATATCCC
>Ga0136557_1000283_pt1 | contig 41124 bp, 39 predicted proteins | sample AntRauTorckE6832_FD_104796 | JGI IMG/M metagenome (GOLD analysis project Ga0136557, IMG submission 104796) | Saline lake microbial communities from Rauer Islands, Antarctica - Metagenome Torckler E6 #832 | ecosystem: Environmental > Aquatic > Non-marine Saline and Alkaline > Saline | place...
CTATTGAACATTCTTGGATGTTTAGATCAAGCAAGCTCGGGGATGTACGAATTGGATGGAGAAATCATTCGCAACATGAGTAGAAACGAGTTGGCGGACATCAGAAATAGAAAAATTGGATTCGTTTTTCAATCGTACAATTTGTTACCACGAACAACAGCGGTAGAAAATGTAGAGTTGCCATTATTGTACAACAACACGCTTACAAATAAGCAAATCCGCGAACGGGCGCTCGAAGCATTAGAAATGGTTGGGCTTTCTGACCGACTGGATCACACGCCGGCGCAACTTTCGGGTGGGCAGCAGCAGCGTGTGGCCATTGCACGCTCGCTGGTTAATGATCCGCGAGTGATTCTTGCCGATGAGGCCACCGGAAACCTGGATATGAAAACTTCTTACGAAGTGATGTCCATTTTCCAGGAACTGAATCGACATGGTAAAACGATTGTGTTTGTAACCCATGAGCAGGAAATCGCAGAATTCAGTTCACGCACCATCACCTTCCGCGATGGATTGCTGATAAAAGACACAAACAACGAAAATATTCAGGATGCAGCTGTATCACTGGAAAATTATGAAGAATTAGAGGAGGTATGGGTATGAGAGTTTCAAATCTATTTAGGATTGCCTGGCGCGCCATTTTATTAAATAAAACCAGAAGCCTGCTTACTATGCTGGGCATCATTATTGGTGTAGGATCGGTGATTGCCATGCTTGCTATCGGTGAAGGTTCAAAAGCCAGTATTCGCAAAGAAATTTCGGCAATGGGCTCAAATATGTTAAATATTCGCCCGGGTTCCGGAGTTCGTGGTGGTGTAAGAGTGGGTGGAAGTTCGATGCAGTCGCTCACGCTCGAAGATTACGAAGCACTGCAGGAGGCAGAATATTTAAGTGCAGTTTCGCCTCAGGTTAACTCCAGTGGGCAATCCATTTATGGTGCTAATAACTGGCCAACATCTGTGTATGGCGTTTCTCCTGAATACATCAATATTCGCAACATCAGTGTTATTGAGGGTAGCATGTTCACACAGTATCATATTGATACCTATGCGAAAGTGCTGGTTCTTGGCCAGACGGTGGTTGAAAATTTATTCCCCGATGGAGAAGACCCAATTGGAAAAACCATTCGGTTTGGTAAAACACCATTTAAGGTGATTGGGGTGCTTTCTGAAAAAGGAGACAGCAATTCCGGACAAGATCAGGATGATGTGATGCTCTCACCCTACACCACGGTTATGAAGCGTATACTCGCTCAGGACTATATTCAGTCGATTACTGCCTCGGCCGTATCTGAAGAACTGGCTGGAGAAGCTGTGTCCGAGGTGCAAACCATCCTTCGTGATCAGCATAATATCTCATCAGGTGAAGACGATGACTTCAATGTTTTCTCAATGGATGAACTCATCGACACTTTTAGCTCAACCAGTGAGATGCTCACTTATTTATTGGTTGCCATTGCAAGCATTTCGTTGTTAATAGGCGGAATAGGAATCATGAATATTATGTATGTATCGGTAAAAGAACGAACCCGTGAAATTGGGTTACGATTGGCCGTTGGCGCCAAGGGGGCCATTATTCTGATGCAATTTTTGATCGAATCTATTCTCTTAAGTTTTACTGGCGGTATCATCGGAGTAGGGTTAGGTTATGCAGCAGCTTTTGGGATCGAAACCTTTTTAAACTGGCCAACGGTTATTACCTCATCCTCTATCATCCTCTCTTTTGCAGTATGTGCATTTACAGGGGTATTTTTCGGGTGGTATCCGGCCCGAAAAGCTTCAGAGCTTGATCCACTTGCTGCTCTCAGATATGAATAATTAGTTGACTAATTAGTACCCCGGTTGATAAAGAGCTCGGTTGGTGTCCGGGCTTTTTTAGAGGGGATACTTAAATACATCTAACTTCAGATTTAAAACGCTCTTTTTATACTATCAGATTAATCGTAAAAAGTCCAAATTCTAACTACGTTAACGACTTTCTCATTCTTGTAGACTTGATACACTATACGATGTTGGATATTGATTCGACGGGAATAAGCTCTTTCTAAATTACCAACCAATTTTTCATAGGGAGGATATCCTTCAAAAGGATTTTCCTCAATGATCTCCAATAAGTCTTCGATTTTTGATTTTAAACCGGAGTAAGCTACTTTCTTGGCATCCTTTTTTCTGCTTGTTTGGTATAAACGAGTTTGTAGTTACTCACCAGTCAAGATCTTCTTCTGTTTCTTCCAGGGGAGTATTCAATCCTTCGGCAATAGACTCCTGCATTCCAGGAATAGAAGTCAGATAAAGCGTTTCTTGAATAGACCGCCAATCTTCTTCACTGATTAAAACAGCATTCGAACGCTTTCCGGTAATTTGGATAGGCTTGTGAGTCTCAGAAGTCTCATCGAGCAAACGATAAATATCTTTACGAGCTTGTGTAGCTGTTAGTGTTTTCATGGTTTTTAGAACTTGAGCTGATTTACAAAAATAACGCACGCTATTCCGTACATGCTGTCAAGTCATGAAATGAGGTAGCCTAACGGTCCCGCGTTTAAGGTGCGAGGGTTTTCGGTTGACGGAAAGTAACATAATTAATTAGTTAGCTGAAAGTTAAACTTTGCGGAGCTTTTACCCGAGTCAGCCTTGAAACGCCTTGTTAGGTATTTTGTACAAATTATTTACCGAATATATTCTGTAAAATTGATTCTGAGTGTCTCGTTATATTCGATTTAATAAACTCATCAATGTTTCCAAATTCTGGTTTGTTAAATGTTTGTTGTATTGCACCTTTATTCAAAAAATTAATTTGGTCACAGTTGGTTTTTAGAACTTGAAGTATATGAGAAGTTAAGACTATAATTTTATTCTTTTTTTTCAACTCTTTTAAAATAAGATTAAAATTTTCAACCGCTTCCAGATCTAAACCATTAAAAGGTTCGTCAAGAAGCATGATAGGTTTATCAAGTGATATGATGCCCAGTAAAGCAAGTTTCTTTTTCATGCCGGTGGAATACGTATCAATTAATTTATTTAGTGGGAGCTTAAAGACCTCATTCCATAGATTAATATTGAATTCGGGATTTCCATCGGATAATAAATCAATATATTCTTCTCCCTTCATATAAGGATAGAAATGCATTTCTGTTTCTAAAGATCCAATTTGTGATGTATTAAAATCTTTATTTGGAAAGATAATTTTCCCGCTTGAAGGAGTTAATAAACCATAAATAATTTGAAAAAGAGTAGTTTTTCCTGCTCCGTTAGCACCTAATATTCCATGAACTTTTCCACTTGGAAAAGAAATTGACACATCATCTAACACTTGCTTCTTTCCATAAGAAAAATTGATGTTTTTAATTTCTAACATATGCAGGGAGTGCTTTAAGAGCTTTTTTCCAATATAAATAAACAAAGAAAATGCCAATTGGAAAGAATACAAGTGTACTTATAAAAAATATAGCAAACGGCATTTGGTTATGAATAACAGATCTTGAAACTCCGAAACGTGAATATTTATAAAAAAGGCAGAAGCATACAGACAATTCAATAATTAACAGAATAAAAACTAATAGATACCATATTTCATAGTGCAAAGATAAAAAAAGGGAATACAATGGTAGAAATAGTAGATGGACAAATAACGAATGATCCTTCAATTTTGACCACAGAAAATTTGAGTTTTGAGGATAGGTTTCAATTAGTTCTTTGGATTCGAGATAATTAAATACCTCTGAAAAATTAGCAACTGCTATGAGTATTGCTATAAGCATCGCATAAGGATAAAAACTTAGCAGGGCTGTTAAAGAGAAACAAAAAAATAAAAGGAATTTATGTTGGCGTATGTAACTTCGCCATTCAAATAAATATTCAGGTATCAATTTATTGAATTGATTATTTACATTGCTCTTCTTTTCGATGATTAAAGAAGGAATAAAAATAATTATTGTAGTTAATATATGTCCAGATAATATGAGTTCCCATTGTTGGTAATAAACAAGCAAAAGCGAGTAGGGAAGTACAAGTATGTTATATTCTGCCGCAAAAAAAGCTTCTTGTGGAAGAGCCAATTTCTTTAGGAAACCATGATCTTTTCTTGAGAAATGGAAGGGCAAGATCACTAATGGATAGAATAGTACTGCTATCAAATTATACCCCGAAATAAGATCTGTTAACTCAAAAAATACAAAGCTGACCAATATAGTTAGGAGCAATAAAGCACGGAGCAACCCAACTTCTTTAAATAGTCGCCAAATTTGTTTCAGACGAAATTTTAGGAATTTCAATAGCAGTGAATTTAACACTTTTTAGAAGAACTTAAGATTGGACGCTCAAAATACCTAACATAGTATTGAGCGGATTTGCTAATCCGCAATAACATGCAGCATAATATTTCAAATCCTCATAAAAACAAAGTAAACCCATGTTTTGTCAATATTATGCGGATTTCAAATTCGTGAAATCCGCATAATATGGTTGGATATTGAATACGCCTTTCCCCTATTTTAGCACTCCGTTGTTAGCAATCATTTAGTAATCAGCACGTGACTTTAGACCTGTTTGAACCGTCTGCCGTTACCCAAAAGGAGCGGGTGAATAATGCCATGGGTGAGGAGCTTCCTCCTCACGATCCCGGCGTGTACACCATGTACGACCGGCATGATCAGGTGTTATATATTGGTAAGGGTAAAGACCTTCAGCAGCGGGTTACTTCCTATCGCTATTCGAAGTCGAAGAAAATACAGCGGATGATCGCTCACCTCGAGCGTATTTCTTATGAAGTCTGTAATTCAGAAACGGACGCCATTCTTCTTGAAAACCTGCTGATCCGTTCGCTTCGTCCACCCTTTAATCACGCCAACAAAAAGCCGGAAACCTATTATTATATCTCTACCGCTCGGCGTGGAAACAGCCGGGAATTTCGGCTTTCAATGCGGGTATTGGATGATTATCCAAATGTATACGGTTGTTTTAAAGGTCACCTAAAAACCCGAAAGGGATTGGGAGCACTATTGAAATTATTGTACGTGCTGAATCGCCCGATCCGAAGTGCGGCCTACTTACCAAGTCAGCTATTGAATCGTATCACTCCACAAAAATTTCAGCTACACTTAGATACACAAACAGGTGTATTGGTTGATCAGTTTTTGAAAGGTTCATCAAGTCTGCTTGTAGATGAGCTGGAAGAGCACATTCTATCTATCAAGTTCAAAGATCGATTTACCGAAAATTACTTTGACAATGAGCTGGAGCTGCTCCGGATGTTTTACACACTGGGTCCCGAACGTAATTTCCGAATGAAAAAAGAGTTGGGATTGGACTCGGTGTTGATCAACCAGGATGAGATCGACGATCTGCTTGCCTTGATGAAACGCTGAGGAATATTCCTTTACACCTCAACCCATTCCATATAATCACTCATTTTCCCCCGTTTATCAATATTTTTACCGTGTTTGGTTTCGGCATAAGCCGGGATCTCATCCGGAAATAAAAAGATCGCACCCAGCAAGATCTCGTGATCAGGGATACTGAGAAATTCGAGCATTTTGGGTTTTCTGAGTATTCCGCCCGAAGACCAATACGCATTGATGCCTTTTTCGGTAGCCGCAAGCAGCAGGTTTTGAATAGCCGCTCCTGTAGCCGCAATGTGCTCCATATTCTTCAGGTTGGGATGAAATTTACGAGAAAGTTTTCGTGTGCGTTCAGGAAGCCATGTCGCCATGATAAGTCCATCCGCTGCGGCCAGCATTTGTTTGATGCCATCACTCGCTTTCACAGGCTTTTCACTTTTAAGAGACTGTAATAAGTTTCTGCAACTTTTGGAATCCAAAGTATGAAATCTCCATGGTTCCGCCCCGATCAATTTTTCAGAGCGTTGCTTTTCAGGACTTTCATAGTGGAAAGGAGCTTTCCCAGCCAGTGAAATAAGTTCTTCTATCTCAGCTCTGAATTGCTCACTCTTGGTTATCGGCAGGGGATTTTCTGGGTCCACCCGAACCTTCAGGGTCTTGCGGGTTTGAATGGCATCTTTGGTGGTCATAGGGAAAATTTGATAAAGTTTTATTCGGGTCCAAAGATACGGAAATTAAGCTTTTATGAAGTATTTAGCCTCACTGAATAATTAACCTTTGTTTGAGATAATAAACTTCAGGAATAAATCAATAAATATGGCTAAAGATCATTCCTGTGCAGACGGGAATCTAATAAATACCACAAACTTAATCGTTGAAGCGTATCAATCCATCAGATTTCAGGCATGCGTCGCGGACAGAAGTTAATTCGATAATAATTTATCAGAATCATGTAAGTTAAATCTCATATGAATGCACTTTCTTCTACTTCTGTTTACATTGATCCTATGGAAAAAATAACCCTGCATATAAAGAATATGGTGTGTGACCGCTGTGAGATGGTCATTGAAACGGCGTTGACTGCTCTTGGGCTGCAAGTAGATCATGTGCAACTGGGTAAGGCGGAAGTGACCCGAAAAGGAGAGAAGCCAACCATGCACGAAATAGAAAAAGAGCTGGAGCGGTTTAATTTTGGGGTGATCAAAGATGAGGAATTGGTATTGGTAGAAAATGTTAAAACCACACTGATACAATGGGTTGATTCCGGAGTACTGGAAACGGATGAGACGTCACTTTCCGATTATCTCGCCAAAAAACTAGTCAAAAGTTACGCGACGATATCACGGGTTTTTTCAAGGAAAGAAGAGATCACCATCGAGAAATATTTTATTCGACTGAAGATCGAGAAAGCGAAAGAACTGGTAGAATATGGAAACCTGAGTTTCAGTGAAGTAGCCTACCAACTTGGATATAAAAACCTGCAACATCTTTCCCGGCAGTTCAAAGAAATTACAGGGATGAGTATGAGTGAATATCAAAAGCTACAGGATCCCGAGCGTAAGTCGCTGGACAAAATTTAATTATAGAAACACAGGTGATGAGGTTAGGTTCGGTAAGGACAAGAGCAAAGGTAACATCTAAATGTATTTATGCTTGTTCGTACATAGACCCGAATTCACCTGATAATTTATACCTTATTCATAGAGAAATGGAGATAATAAAGTTCCTTGATGGATGATACTGTGGCTATAAAGGTGAGCAGTAGGATAGTAAAATCAAGGAGGACAAGAACACTTTCACTGTTGTAATAAAAAAAAGGATTGAACCTCAAGAGATCCAATCCTTAATAATTGTAGTCAAGGAACTGTAAGCTTATTCAGGCCAATAAATTTCAGGCAAACCATTACTCACTAATAAACTACTATAATTCTTCACCGATTGATTTTTTATAGTATTAAGTTTCGTTTTTAGATCAGACCACTCTTTTAAGTAATCTCTGGTAACATCCCTTGAGCCAGCTGTAACAGGAATATTTTTACTCATTTGATTTAAGAAATCCTTGTATCTGAGCAATAACCTTGCTTCAAATTGGTAATTGTGTTGTCCTGTACGCATCTCTTTTTGTAAGATTTCTGCAATCCAATCTTCAATAGTTTGGTTTAAAGCAGCACCGTTATCATTTACTTCTTTGTTTTCTGAAACATCTAAAGCAAAATTAACTTGGCGTTGCACTTGACGAAGGTCGCGAACACCTTTAGCCATTTCGGTTGCAGCCGCAAATAAAGAAGCCGACATTTTATCGCGTTCAGCGAATGAAGCGGCAGCGTTAGAAATACTGCTAAGAATATTTGGGTGAATTTTAAGTTCAAAATTTTGAGTTTGGCTGAAATCACCGATACTCAATTTCACGTTATATTCGCCGGGCGCCGCATCATATGCGCTTAAATTACGACTGGTAGTTGTAACCTCTTTAATGCAATCGAACATACCAACTCGCATATTCCAGCTGTAAACATGAGCACCTGAACTTCTCTTTAGTTGTGGTCTTTTCATTGAATCACATGGTGTTGGAGGCTCGTTAGAAGCTTCGGAGTAAACAACTTTTCCTGTACTATCTATTATTTCCAATGACATTGGAACATCTTTACCAACTTCTTTATTAAGTACATATGTAATTTGCAAGTTCGAAGGAGCGTTTTCGCCAGGAGCTACATCTACACTATATGAAATTGAGATACCAGTGTTGAAATCTCGGGGCTTATATAAATAGTAATCTGCTTTTGCTACCTCATCAGAAATCTGGTGTAATGGAGTTAGATCATCTAAAACCCATAATGCACGTCCTTGAGTGGATACCACTAAATCTTTTCGTTTAACTCTAAGATCGGTAATTGGCACTTCTGGTAGGTTATTCTGAAGAGGTTGCCAGTTCTTTCCATCGTTAAAGGAAACAAAAACCCCAGTTTCTGTACCTGCATAAAGTAATCCTTTTCTATCAGGGTCTTCTCTTACTGTACGAGCAAATGTGTTATTTGGAATACCAGTTACTATCTTTTCCCATGATGATCCATAATCACTGGTTTTATAAATATAGGGAGTAAAATCATTCATTTTATAACCTGCAACAGCGATGTACGCAGTAGCAGAGTCATGAGGAGATGGTTCAACAACATTAATAATGGCTTCCGGTAAACCCTTTGGGGTAACATTTATCCATGTTTCGCCTGAATTTTTAGAAATATGTACTAAACCGTCATCAGAGCCTACCCAAATAACACCTTCCTTAATTGGAGATTCTTCGATGTTGAAAAGGTTGTTATAACTTTCGGCAGTAATTTGCTCGTTAGAAATTGGTCCGCCGCCTTTACCTTGATGATCTTTATTATTTCTAGTGAGATCTTCACTTATTACATCCCAAGTTACTCCTCTATCAGATGATTTCATCACATACTGAGAACCATAATAGATAACAGAGGGGTTGTGTGGAGAAACGAGTACTGGCCCATTCCAGTTTGCTCTATATTTTAAATTCTTAGGTTGTTCGCCACTAACTCTTTCAGGGTAGGGTCTAACCATTCTAACATTATCAATTTCGCTATCCCACTCAATGAAGTTACTGGCAAAATATGTAGAATAAATATATCGGGGGTTGTCGGCATCAAATCCAACAGTTGAGGATTCACCGGCACGGATAATATCCCAATGCATCTCACCAATTCCACCATCAGATGTTTTGCTGTCAATTACGATAGAGCTATTATCTTGCTGCCCGGAATAAACACGGTACGGATATTGATTATCGGTTATAGCACGATAAAACTGACCGGTGGGCTGATTTCTAATTGATGACCATGTTTCTCCACCGTTGTAAGTGACGGCACCACCACCATCATTGGCATTGATCATATTGTCACTATTTTCCGGATTGATCCACATATCGTGATGATCAACATGAGTAAACATACTCCCAGAAAATGTTTTACCACCATCGATAGACTTCATTGCGAAGCTGTTTAAAACCCATAGTTCGTCCTCATCTGACGGATCCGCAACTATATGCATGTAGTACCAAGCCCGAGCATAAGTTGTTGGGTCATTTGATGTCTGCACAAAGCTCTCACCGCCATCATCTGAGCGATAAACTCCTCCTTCTTTGCCCAATGCTTCAATAGCCATGTAAACTATCTTTGGGTTTGCAGGTGATATAGAAACCCCCATTTTCCCTTTCAGTTTCGGAAGTCCTTTGGTTATTTCTTTCCAGGTTTTACCGGCATCAGTTGTTTTCCAAACTTTGCTGCCTGGTCCACCACTTTGAACATACCATGGCTTTCGATTAAAATCCCAGGAAGTAGCCATCATAATGTTCGGATTAGATGGATCTACACTTAAATCAGCAATACCTGAGTTTTCATTTACATATAAAATCTTCTCCCAGTTTTCACCACCATCTTTGGTTAAGTAAATACCCCGTTCTTCATTTGGTCCCCAGGGGTTACCTTGAGCAGCTACATATACTACATCAGGGTTTTTTGGGTGGATAAAAACTCGACTAATATGACGAGTAGCTTCTAGCCCAATATGTGTCCATGTCTCACCAGCATCAGTTGATTTATAAACACCATCACCATGAGATGTTTTAACCCCACGAACGGGACCTTCACCTGATCCAACGTATATGATATTATTGTCTGAAGGGGCTACTGTAACATCACCTATTCCTGTGGTATTAAAATAACCGTCAGAGATAACATTCCAGGTTGTACCGCCGTCAGTTGTTTTCCAAACACCACCTCCGGTTGTACCCATGTAATAGGTATAGATGTCTCCCGGGATGCCTGTAACAGTAGTTGATCGGCCTCCACGAAAAGGACCAATATTTCGATACGTTAAAGTTTCATAGAGTGTTTCATCAACGGGATAATTGGATATTTTATCCTGTGCATTTGTGGGCAAATATATTCCCAAACAAAATATTAGTGCTAAGACAGAAAGATTTTTCATTGGTAAGAAGTTAAAATTCAAGGTTTAGCTGGATAAAGAGAAGATTTACCATTTTTGAACGTAGTGAATATTTACAGCACTAAAAAAACTCAATAAACTTTTTACATATAGGAAATAAATGGGCTCTAATTCCTTTAGCTACAATAGATTGAGAATAATCATGATTATTCAAAATTAGATAAGTCATTTTTTAAATCCTGTAAGGCAGATTTACGTTGAATGTAGTTTCTTCTACTTCTGGTTACCTTAACACTATGGAAAAAATGACGCTGCATATAAAAACAGAACACGAATGGTGTGAGTTAAACGATAATCACTGATTATTGCGAAAAAATTTGTCTGATGGATGGATTTAAGCAATGAGGTAGAATTAATACAGGTAAGTTCATTTTATGATCGAATCCTTATTCACAGAACCGTGGTGGATGTACGCCGCCGTCTTCTTCGCTGGAATGGGAGCATATATCATCTCGGTGATTGCCGGTGGTGGCGGCTCTCTCATCATGATCCCGGTCATGAACTTTATGGTGGGCTCAAAGGCAGTAGCTCCCATCATCAATCTTGGTGATATGATCGGCCGTCCGTCCCGGCTTATTATTTTCTGGAAAGATATCCGTTGGGATGTGGTACTCTGGTATGCTCCGGCTGCGGTTGTAGGAGTTTTATTGGCAGGGTGGCTTTTCACACGAGTTCAAGCCGACTGGTTTCAGGTTATTATTGGGGTATTCCTGGTGAGTACGGTCTTTCAATATCGATTTGGGAAAAAAGAACGAACATTCAAGATGAAGAAATGGTATTGGTTGCCTTTAGGTGCTGGGGTGGCAACCATCTCCACTATTGTAGGTGGACTTGGTCCCGTTCTGAATCCATTTTATATGAACGCCGGCATCCTCAAAGAAGAAATGATTGCAACCAAAACAGCAAATTCATTTTTCATGGGAGCCGTGCAAATCGGTACTTATACTTTTATCGGGGCACTGTATGGAGACTTGTGGGTGTTTGGAATTATTCTTGGGCTTGGAGCAACGGCCGGAAACCTGGTTGGCAAAAAATTGCTCAGCTCTATGACGGATGAAACTTTCCGAAAATACGTGTTGGCTGTAATGGTTGTCAGTGGGGCATATATGATCTTATCTAAAACAGGATTACTGTGAATTATCTTAAACTTAAAATTCCACCGGTTGTAGTTTTTCTGATATGCATTGGCTTGATGTGGGCAATTCAACAATTGATTCCGAACCAAAGCTTATTGTTTGAATACAAAATGATCATTGTGTTTAGTTTGATGGCTTTGGGCGGCCTGATTGGAATACTTGGAGTTATTGAATTTGCCCGGAAATCGACCACGGTCAATCCCCATAAGCCTAAAAACACCAATGCGTTTGTTCGGTCAGGAATATATCAGTTTTCCCGAAATCCAATGTATTTAGGACTTCTGATTGCTTTATCAGGCTTGGTTTTCTTTTGGGGCAATCCGTTTACCATCGTTATGATTCCCGCTTTTGTGTGGTACATGAATACCTTTCAAATTCAACCCGAAGAAGAAGTGATGGAGCAAAAGTTTGGAGAGAAATTTATCCGCTATAAAAAAGAGGTCCGGCGCTGGATTTAATGATCAATCAAGAGCAATGATTTATAAGATGAAGGGATCAATATGATTTTAATCTTATCCTGTTGCTCTGTTCTTGAACGAACGAAGTTAAAGAGTAGGACAATTAGCATTAATAATAATGTCCCTCCAAAAATACACAGACGGAAAGGGCACATCCCCATAGGAACAAAACACGCAGCAATCGCCTTCTTCTGTTTGGATTCCACAATCAGGGCAAGTAATGGTAGATGTGAAGGGAGGCTTCTTTCACTAGCAAACCTCACAACAGCTTTCCGGATCATTACTTTCGACCTTGTTGTTGTTTCCACTGCCAAAAAATGAGCTAAGTGTAAACCGCTCCCCCGAAAACTTTTTCTGTACTCGAATAGCATTGGCAATTGCGATCAATGCAACACCCACATCCGCAAAAATCGCTTCCCACATAGTAGCCAATCCAACGGTTGCAAGAGCCATCACCAAGACTTTAATCCCCAGCGCAAAGCCAATGTTTTGCCAAACTACTTTGTGGGTAAATTTGGCAATGCGGATAGCTTGAGGAATTTTTGAAGGTTGGTCGGTTTGAATAACCACATCAGCCGTTTCGATGGAGGCATCTGAACCAATGCCGCCCATAGCAATTCCCACATCGGCCAGGGTAATAACGGGGGCATCATTCAGTCCGTCCCCTACAAACCCAACGACGTGATTTGGGCTTAGAGACTCTTTAACTTTTTCATATTTACCGTCAGGCATCAATCCGCCAAAAGCCTGATCGATGCCTAGTTGTTTGGCTATAGCATCCGTGGTATGCTGATTATCCCCGGAAAGCATGATCAATTTGCTTATCCCTAAATCTCGAAGTTCTTTCAGAGCCTGGGTTGCGTCTGTTTTTACTTTGTCAGAGATTAAGATGGTGCCTATATGTATTCCGTCAGCAGCCACATATACAAAGGCAGAAGGTTTGTCGTTATTTATTTCAGAAATGGGAACTTTATGTTCTTCCAATAATTTTCGGTTGCCCACTAGAATTTCCTCTTGACTAATATTGCCTTTTAGCCCACGGCCCGGAATTTCCTGAATATCCTTGGCTGCCGGTACTTGCTGCCCGTTGGTAAACTGGAGAATGGCCTTTGCAACAGGGTGAGAAGAGTGTTGCTCCAACGAAGCGGCTAATTTCAAGATATGTGTAGTGTCATGCCCATTAGCGGGGTGAATTTCTTGTACTTCAAAAACCCCTTCGGTTAATGTCCCGGTTTTATCTAAAAACAAGGTTTCCATTTTACGAAGCTGATCGAGGTAGTCAGAGCCTTTCAGCAGAATTCCATTTTGGGAGGCTGCTCCAATTCCCCCGAAATACCCGAGCGGGATGGAAATCACCAAGCCACACGGACAAGAAACTACAAGAAAAATCAATGCGCGGTAAAACCATTCCTCAAAAATATACGGCTCCACCAACAACCAGGGAACGAAGGTTAGTGCAACAGCTAGCCAAACCACAATGGGCGTATAAACTTTGGCGAATTTGGTCATAAAACGCTGCGTGGGTGCTTTGCGCTGGCTGGCTTCCTGAACCATGTTTAGAATATCAGACAGACGAGAGTCTTCGTATCGTTTGGTCACTTTTATGCGCACCGGAACAAGTTCATTGACAGATCCGGCCCAAACTTCCTCTCCGGCATTGCGCGATATTGGCTTTGATTCTCCCGTTAAAGCGGCGGTATTGAAGGAAGCCCGATTTGTAAGCAGTTCACCATCGAGCGGGACTTTGGCACCTGGTTTCACCTGAATGACTTCCCCGGGTTCTACTCCTGAAGGATGAACCTCTTGCGTCTCCCCTTTTCTTTCCACAGCAGCAATATCCGGTTGCTGGTTGATGAGTGATTCAATAGAATGGCGAGCCTTTCGGACGGCATTTCCCTGAATATATTCTCCGATCATATAGAAGAGCATTACTGCCACTCCTTCCGCATATTCTCCAAGGATAAATGCGCCAACCGTTGCAATTCCCATAAGCAGGAATTCACTGAAAATGGTTCCCTTCCGGATAGATTTGAAGGCTTTAATCCAGACCGGTCCGCCTACAAATAAATAGGAAATAAGATATAAAGGCAGGAAGACAAACTTATTTCCCGGAAAAGAAGTCCAATACTGAATCAGAAGAGCTGCGCCTAAGAAAACAGCAGACCAAATGACTTCATAATACTTTTTTATAAATTCCATGTAAAAAGGAGTAGGTTTCTTAATATACGGTCCTAAGATATCAAGAAGGAGAAGGGGAGTCTTACACTTTTGTGTAATTCTTGTGCAGGATTATGTTACACTTCATCAATGGATATCCGCCGATTCTCTTTGATCTCACTGAAGTGTGAGGGTGACAAGCCCGTCTCTTTTTTGAACTGTCTGGAAAAATGTTGCTGACTGCTATAGCCAAGATCATAAGCAATTTCGCTCAGGCTTTGTTCGCCGTAAACAATCAATTCTTTGGCACGCTCAATTTTTTGGAGAATATAGTAGCGTTCAATGGATTTCCCTTCTACACCAGAGAATAATCGGCTTAGTTGCTGATAATCTTTATGAAGCTTCTTGGCGAGATAATCGGAAAGCGGGCTTTCAAGTTTACGGCCAGTACGGGCAAGTTGAATGATCAGCTGTTTTATTTGTTCAACCAAGTGGCTGTTTTGGTCATTGATGACGTCAAATCCATGTTTGCGTATCAGTTCAGTAAAACCCTCCTCCTGCCCCACATCAATCGGCTCTTGCAGGGTAACTTCCCCTAACTCTACTTTTTTGACAGGGAATCCGGCCTGATCAAGCTTCTCACGGAGGACTTCACCGCAATGACTGCATACCATGTTCTTTATGTGAAAGTGTTGATGATCCATATGGAATAAAAGTAGGAAAGCTGTAAGATCATTCCCAAATGTAAATGAGGTAATGGCCTTGCTTTAATTAAGTACGAGCTCTTTCAAATAGAAAAGCTAAAACTTGATTAAGGTGCACTCACCAAAACAATATTCTCAGCGATCAGCCCTTTGTCATTTTCGGTGACATCAAATTCAAAAATAAGCTCCCGGCTTGGGAGATAAGATGTGTCAAAGTCATCTTCAAATTGTGAGATATGTGCAAAAACGGTTTTATAAGGAGATTCCTGATCTCTTGAATCGGTGATCCATAAACAGTCTTCTTTTCGGGTGAGGAACCGAAGAAAGCCATAGCCTTCATCCTGGGTGAAATCATAACAAACGCCACGAACGCGTGACCCGTTTTCTCCCCATTCGTAAGGAGAGTCGATGGGTAAAAGTCCGGGGATCAAATAACCGGAAACAGAAGAGTCTACTGATCTTTTTAAGGAAGAGGAGATATTATCAAAACCAACCAGCTCTACCCGGCAGCCTTTGTTCTGCAGAGCATTCACTACGCTTGCATAACTTCCGCTGCTGCTAAGCAGTACGATCTTGTCGAGGTGATCTCCCTGAACCAACAGGTCAACCGCCATATCCATGTCAATGGTAGATTTTGTGATCTTCTCACCGGTTTCGTGATTGGTATAGGTTTGAACCGGTTTTTCGATCACCTTGTATTCGAAATCGCGAAGTACTTCGCAAAAACGCTGGGTTTTTCTTCGGTATTCATGGTCTTCTTTGAGGCGATCGCCATCATAACACAAATAAACATTCAGCCTTGAGGCTACCCCTCCTCCGCGACAAGCAAACATCCTTAAAACATCGTACCTGAGTCCATATCCGCCATTCATGGTTACATTTACGGCGTCAACAAAAATACCTACCCGTTCTTGTGATCTCATAATAATTTTCTGATGCTGAATTTCATAAATAATAGTAGAGAGAGTGAATAACTTAATATTTATTAACTCAAACTCCGACAATGAATTAACTCAAAAATTTTGATTAGAATCAACCTATAAAATATCAGGCGCTTTTGGAGGGGAGGATGGAGCGGTATGTGAGGAGACCGGTGGTGATTACTCCCGCTGTTAAAAGAATCAGAGAAGCGATAAGGTCACTAAAACCAAATTCTATAAGTGTTGGCTTGAGATAATAGAATCCGGCTGCTAACAGCATCACCCCAAATCCGGAAACCAGTTTATAAGGAACCGTAAAGGCGTTGGTTGAATAGTAATAGATGAGCATGGCCATCACGGAGTAACTCATTAAGGTAGCCATTGCAGATCCCATCATTCCAAAAAACGGGATCATGATCAGGTTTGCAACAATGGTAATTCCGGCGCCAATTAAAGTGATCTGAGGAAGACGTTTTGTTGTTTCACTGATGAAAATTCCTGCTGAAAAATTCACGTACCAGCCCTGAAACCAGTAAGCTAATAATAGAAGAGGTACGATCCCGAGGCCGCCCCAGAATTTTTCATCTACCAAATAGAAATCCAGAATGGGCACCTTGATCGAGACGATCTGTTCGGCAAAAAGAGCCACGGATAGAAATATAGCTGCAGCTGCAAAGTTGAATAAAGAGAACGTTTGTGAAAAGGTTTTGGGAGCTGATTCTTCCTCCGACTGACGCATGAAAAAAGGCTGCCAAGCCATGCGGAACATTTGTACCAGTAGAAGCATGAAGACAGCCAGTTTATAACACGCACTGTAGATACCTACAATATCATCCGGTGTATAATCGGAGCCATAAAGTGTCTGTACTGTTTCCGGGTTCATGGACTTCAGGAAGAACCGATCTAAAAGCTCGTTGATCACGTGACCAAGGCCTGCGGGCACAAATGGTAATCCAAAGATCAAAGCTTTGGTTAGCAGCTCCCGATTCCATTCTCCCGTAAACATCGGGATGGTTATGATCCAGGTTGCCAGTGCAGTTAAAAGGGAAGCAACCAGGTTACTGATGAACACGGCTTCAATGCCATAATCAAGACCAAGGATCAGATAAAAATTGAGAGCCAGGTTGATAATGACGTTACCGGTTTTAATGATCGCAAAAGAAATGGATTTACGAACGAGTCTCAATTCAGCAAAGGGAACAATGGCGGTGGTATCGAAAAACAAGATGCCCAACATCATCCATAAAATGGGGTTTCCGGGTTCAAGTCCTATCTGGGGAGAGATCAGCGGCTGGGCAAGCCATACAATAAATACAAATGCTGCTGAGCTTGTCAATAAAAACAGCTGAAGCGTCTTGAACAGGCTTTTTGCCTGATCCCGGTCTTTTCCGTAGCGAATGTAGGCCGACTCCATCCCCATTGTAAAAAGCACGTTGAAAAGTGCGATAGCGGCAAAGATCAAGCTTATAATACCATACTGATCTTCATCGAACATCCCGGTATGCAGAGGCACCAAAAGATATCCTATAAAACGGGCAAGCACGCTACTGGTGCCGTAGATCAGTGTATCTGAAAAGAGTTCTTTTAGCTTGGTCAATGTAATTTGGTACGTTTAGCTTGTATGCGGAGCTGGGATCATTTACCGCTCGAAAGTTTTTCTATGGCTTGAATACCCAACACATAGCTGTATTTTCCAAAGCCGGTGATGATGCCATTCATTACGCCACCGGTGATCGTTTTTTCCCTAAAATCTTCCCGGCCATGAATGTTTGAGATATGAACTTCAACTTTGGGGATCTCAAGAGGTTCAAGGGCATCCCGTAATGCAACAGACGTGTGAGAATATCCGCCCGGATTGATGACAATTCCTTCGATTTCATCTCCCATTGCTTCCTGAACTTTATCGATGAGGTCTCCTTCAATATTGCTCTGGTAGAATTCAAGTGTGTGATCAGGGAATTCAGACCTAAGAAAGCTCTCCAGCTCTTTGAGGCTTCCCGTTCCATATACACCCGGATTACGCTTACCCAATAAATTCAGGTTTGGGCCATTTATGATCATTAATTTCATAAGGTAATTTTTTGACGAATTTGTTCAGCTAATTTTCTCATTCCGTCTTCGGTCACATCCACTTTTTTACCGAGACTGAAAGCTTGTGTTTCTTTATAAATTGGAATCAGGTGAATATGGGCATGCGGCACTTCCATTCCCTCAACAATAACTCCTGTACGGATCGGTTTTAAAGCCTTATCGATGCTGGAAGCAACTTTTTGTGAAAATTTTGTGAGTTCGGAAAGCTCATCCGGTTTCAGGTCAAAAAGATAATCTACTTCTTTTTTAGGTATACACAGTGTATGACCTTTTGCAGCGGGATTGATATCCAAAAAGGCATAATGCTTTTCATCCTCTGCAATTTTATAGCTTGGAATCTCGCCTTTGACGATCTTGGTAAAAATGCTTGACATAATTCTTATTGAAAGATGTTAATTTAAGTGAAGATACTATCCAAAAAAGAGAAATCCTTATGAACTCTGCAAGCTCGGTGTTTCTGTTTGTAATTATTGCATGGGGGCTGACGTCCACCGAAGTTGCTATAGCCCAATCAGCAGGTCATCAGGTTGGGTTGGTTTCTTCAGAACAGATCATTGAACATGATCGGATCTTCAGAATATATATGGACAGATATGAGCCGAATGAAGAGGCAGTCACATATTTAAGCACTCAGAAAGATTCACTGACGCTCTATGTTTTCTTTGGGAATTGGTGCCGGGAATCAAAAAAATATATACCCGGATTAATGAAGTCATTACAGGCTGCAGGCTCGGAACTTATTGAAGCCAGATATATTGGTGTTGATGTCCAGAAAAAAAATCCCAAAAAGTTTTTAAATAAGTTTGATATCAAATATATTCCGACCGTTGTGGTTTTAAAAGGCAATATTGAAATAGGACGAATTGTTGAAAAGCCGGAACAACCAATTGAAACCGATTTGGTTCAGATACTGAAAAGGCATCAATGAAAAAGTGAGCAAAAAAGTGAATTTTTTCGTTGTACTCTAATTGATAAATGCCTTATCTTTGGAATCTACTTAAGAATCGGTAGCTCAGTTGGTAGAGCAACGGCCTTTTAAGCCGTGGGTCGAGGGTTCGAGCCCCTCCCGATTCACATTTTTTGAAGAATATTTAAGAATCTCTCTTGACCAGCCCCAGACGATTGACCTCGGATGGGGTTTTTTTATGCTGATAGTTTGCGGATCAATCTATAGTAACGATGGGGCGTAGCTTCTCAAGTGTTTTTGGCCCAATTCCCCGAATATTGGTGATCTCTTCTACGCTGTTAAATCCACCGTTTTCTTCTCTATACTCAATAATACGTTTTGAATAAGAGGGGCCAATACCCGGCAATAGCTGTAGGGTAGCTTCATCAGCAGTATTAATATTTATGGGATACATTACATTAGTTGGGCTGCCTGAATCAACGGCTTCTACACGCAATATTTTTGTCCCGATCTTATCTGGATCTTTCCAAAGACTCAACTTCTTTTCACGGGCGGTGGCCTCATATTCTTTGAAGGCCTCAATGGAGTCAGTGTTTTGGCGATAATATACCGAGGTGGTTCCATATCCTTTTTCGAGCATGAGTTTGTTCAAACTAACGGGGCCATCTTCATGATCCATTAGTACATAGGCCTGAAAAGCATTATAGCGAGCATCGGGCACCCCTCCGTTGTATCCTTTGATTTGCACTTTTCTACCCTCTAATACATTTTGCAGATACTCAGCTACCGCACCCGAATAATAACGGGCAGAATCTCCCCCGGCGTAAATTGAGGGAACATCAACACCCAGAAACCGGACACTGTATCCAAAGCCGGGAGCTATATCAATTTCAAAGCGACTGCCGTCAGAAATAGAGAAAATATCATACCACTTATTAACATCGATTTCAGGGGCGGGAGGGAAAGTTTCTTCTTTGGCTCTGCTCATCACTCCCATAAAATCTTGATAGAATTGATTGGTGATCTTATCGGAAAAAATAATAAGGGTGTTTTCATCATTATTCATTTCCGCATTCATGGAAAAGTTGTAGGATCCGGCTACCGTTACTGCAACATCGGCGGGGTCAGGGTGGTCGGTATCTATTAAAATGACTTTGTGGTGAAGGGTGCGCAACTCATTCGCTTGCACGATCATGCGGTTCCCTAATTGGGCTTCGGGGCTTCCCCAGATATCTCCTGCATTTTTGTATCGACTGTAAAACCGGCGGTCGATCGCTCCCCGGAGTAAGATCTGTCCATCTGCCGTCTGATTCCACATTTGCTCGCTGATAGGAATACCGGGGGTGATAGCAAAAGCCTGGAAATTAATATCATATTGGGCTTCATCTGCCATCAGTTTTACCAGGCGCTCACTTACACTTGGCTTGGTGCGGTCTCGATCTATGGGGGCGAAATAAACTTCAACAAGAGTACCGCCCACATCAAATACGTTTTGGCTTACATTCACTTTGTCTTTGTGGTAGCCGGCATTATTGGGGTTGGGAGTATCATTATCACTTCCCCACATTTGTTCAAATTCTTCCGTGTAGATCTTGGCAACTTCGGTGTCTTTTATTAGGATGGTATGATTCGTGTTATAATTACCTGTATAGGTCATGTTGGTGGAGCCGGTCCACACATAGTCATCATTAGGGGAAGGGCTCAGGTAATCAATAATTGCAAACTTATTGTGCATTTGAGAACCGGAGTTAACGAGTTCATTATCTGAAATGGTGCCGTCATAGTTATAAATATCTCCATCATCATCCATTGAGACAACACCGCCTTCGGCTAAAATTTTCCAAATGGCTTCATCATATTCACCGGCATCTGTTCGGTTGTGATCGTCAGTGACTACACGAACTCTTGCTCCCCGTTCTTTTGCGCGGACCAATGCATGGGCAATTCGTTTTTCTTCAAAATCATAGATACAGAAATCTACACTTACTTTTGCAGAATCAATGATATTTTCAAGGGTGGCAATAAGATCCTGTTCGCTGTTACTCTCATTGCCGGGCAAAGCAACGGAGTGATCGGCAGGCATATTGAAAAAAACTTTGATCCATTCTTCACTTTGCGCAAATGCAGAAAAACTGATGAACCAAAAGAAAAGCAAAAGAAAGAAAGTGTGCCGAAATGATGCAGGTCCGATTTTCATGTTAGGAAGAACAGTTGATTGTACTTAATAACCAAATTAATGTATTTTGAACTAACAACAGAAATCTACAGGCTTAATTATGAACCTACAATTTTTTAATCCGCTTCGGTGGAAAAAGTCTTTCCTTGTGACCTTGCTCGTCACATTTGTAGTTGTATGGTTCGCATTTATAGACTCTTACAGCCTCAAAACAAAATGGGACCTCTATTCTCAAAAACAAGAGCTTAAGGAACGAACGGAAGAACTAAATAATGCTTCCGAAGAACTTAGAGTAAAAATTGAGCAATTGGATAAAGATCCTGCCCTTCTTGAAAAAATTGCCCGAGAAGAATACGGGATGAGAAAACCCGGTGAAACAGTATATAAAGTAAAGCGTGAGAAGTAGCACTTCTGTTTGGTTCGAGTGGGTATGCCCATTATCTTCCTCGAAAGAAAATTAAGCCTCTAAAGCCAAACTAAATGAAAGCGATTGGTGTAGATTTAGGCGGCACAAATATCAAAGCAGCCGTTGTAGATAAGGATAAAGGTATCATCGAGCAGGTAACCACACCAACCCAGGCCAATCTGGGTCGTGAGCATCTGCTGGATAGAATTTCAGAAACTATTTTAGGCTTGAAGAAAAGCCATGATATTATAGGGATCGGTATGGGTATGCCGGGGATGGTTTCTAAAGATCAAACCACGGTTAATAACCCCCCTAATTTACCGGGTTGGATCTCAGTAAACGCAGCGAAGGAAATTAAGACAAGAACCGGGATGGCATGTAAGATCGAAAATGATGCCAATATTGCTGCGATCGGATCATTACACTTTGGCGCCGGTCAGAATTTTGACAGTTTTATAATGATCACGCTAGGAACAGGTGTAGGTGGCGGTATTATTTATGAGAATGAATTATTTAAGGGAACGCATGGAATGGCAGGTGAACTTGGGCATGTGATCATCGATTATCACGGCCCTCTTTCAAACAGCGTAACCCGCGGGACTGTGGAAGCTTATTTAGGACAAAGGTTTTTGAGCAGATTTGCAACAGATCTGATCCTGCAAAACCCTGATAACAAGTTGTATGAAAAGTTTGCCAACGACTTTGATAAGCTGGAGCCGGTAGACCTGACTGCAGCCGCTAAACAAGGAAATGAACTGGCCATAGAGATCTTAGCTAAAAGCGGGCAGCGTTTAGGGTATGCCATTATAAACTATGTGCACATGATGGATATCCGAAAGTTCGTAGTAAGCGGTGGTGTATCTAAAGCAGGTGATTTTCTTTTTGAGCCGGCAAAAGAAATTGTACGAAAGCACATGATGGAGCCGTTCAAAGAAGGCTTTGAGTTAGTCTATGAAGACCTTGGTAACGATAGTGCCTTATTAGGTGCTGCTGGCCTTGCCTTCGATTCCTTTTCTAATTGATCATACCTATGCATTCCGTTATCAAAAAACATACAGGGAGATACATATCAGGTATTTGCCTGCTTTTTTTGATGACCACTTCTCTTTTTGCTCAGCAGAGTGATACAACTGCGGTCGATCAGAGTAGATTAAATCCTCAAAATGTATCTGCCAGTCCCGACACTTCAGGTATACCGGGAACTCAGCAAACTGCCGGGGGTGCAGCAAGAAGTGGTTCGATCCCTGAAAATGCAGTTCAGTTCCAATCAGCAGATTCTCTGGTCATCAACTTTGAGGAAGGGAAAAAGGCCATTTTGTACGGTTCGGCACAAGTCAGGCATACATCCGGTGAGTTACGCTCCGGGGTCATCAATATGGATATCGACAGATCAACGGTTGAAGCCCGGACGCTGACTCCCGAAGATACATTATCCCGCCCTGTGTTAGTAAGGGAAAGTGATGAGATAAAAAGCACAAGAATACTTTTTAACTACAAGACGGGAAAGGGGAAGTTTGAAGCAGCACAGGTTCAAGTGGCAGAAGGGCACCTGATAGGCTCAAAAGTTAAGAATGTTAACGACAGTGAAGTTTTTATTGAGGATGGAGTTTATTCTACCTGTCCGCCTGAATACATGTACTACTACCTGAAAGCAAAGAAGATGAAAGTGGTAGATGAGGATGAGCTGTTTTTTAGCAATGCACAGCTTTATATCCTGGATATTCCCTATCCCATTATTTTTCCATTTGGGTATGTGCCCACCGATATAGAAAAAAAGCGTTCCGGGTTGCTTACCCCCACATATGCATTTCAGGATCAAAATAATCGCGGATTGGGTCTGCAGAATGTAGGTTGGTTCCAGTATTTCAACGATCATTTGACCGGTCAGGTGGATGGTGATATTTATACTTCAGGTTCTTTCTATCTGAATAGTATGGTTCAATATCGCAAGACAGATTTCTATAATGGCTCCTTGCGTTTAGGGTATTCGAAAGATCGTGGAATGGAGCCAACGGACCCGGGATATACAGAAACTACTCAAAGGTCAATTTCTATCAATCACAGTCAAACGCTCTCTCCTTTTTCTTCGATATCTGCTAACGTTAATTTGAGGACGGCAGATTATAACCGAAGAAATTCTTACAACATAGATGACCGTGCGCAAACTAATTCTAACTCAAAGCTTTCATATAACTATAAACACCCTGAAAATCTATTCAACTTTAGCACGAATGCTCAGTTAGTTCAAAACTTTACCAACTACTCAACTCGTGTAAGCGGGCCTACTGCAAATTTCAGGCTGAAGACATTGTCACCGTTTCAGGGAAACAATTTGGGGGACGGGCAGCAAAGTTGGTATGAAACCATCAATATAAGTTATAATAATACGCTTAGGTCTCGCTTTAATTTTGATCCTATTGATGCAGATAGTTCTGAGATCACGTTTTTCGAGGCTCTTACTAACCGTGATAAATACGAAGAGGCAACAGGGAATGATAATTACATACAAGCGGGATTTCAGCAAGTAGCCGGCATTCAGGTAGGTCAGGTAATACCCAGTCAGTTTTTAAATATTTCTGCCGGGGTAAATGTGACTGAAAACTGGTACCCGTCATCTATTGAAAAAACATTCATTCCGGACTCAAACCGGGTTGAAACTGAAAAACAGTTTGGCTTTAAAGCGGCGAGGGAATTTAACACGAACTTGAGTTTTGGGACGACTTTTTATGGGATATCAAATATTAAAATAGGCAATCTTGAAGGAGTTCGGCATACCGTTCGGCCACAAGTAGGATTCAGTTACAGTCCGGATTTCAGCACCGATTTTTGGGGCTACTACAGAACAGTCCAAACCGATACACTGGGGAATACCCAGCAGTATTCAATTTTTGAGGATGAGATATTCGGTGGGCCGGGAAGAGGAGAACAGCGCTCGATCAATTTCTCAGTAAGAAATGTATTCGAAACAAAAGTTGTGAAAAGAGATAGTACCGGAGAGGTATCAGAAAACAACATCCGCTTCATTGATAACCTTTCACTCAGCTCATCCTATAACTTTGCAGCTGACAGTTTAAAGTTGAGCGATCTGAATACAAGTATCAGTTCAAGTGCAGTTCCCGGGTTGAATTTAAGAGCTTCAGCGAATTTTTCATTCTATCAGGTGGATTCAACCGGCAGAGAATTCGATCGTTTTTTTATTGAAGACGGTGAAAAACTAGCACAATTACAATCCTTTTCATTAACGGCGAGTTCCTCGTTCAGGGGCGGTGGCCGCGGAGTGGAAGTTTACACACCGGAATACAGAAGAAGGTATGATCCTCTGGATCAATCCCGGTTTCATCCCGTGGATTCACGGTTTGGGTATGAACCGATTCCTCCCGTAAATTCTTCCTGGAGTGTATCACTAAACTTCAGTTATAGTTGGAACTATCGATTTGGGCAAGATCCAACAAAAAGGGCAACTTTGCGTGCTTCTAATATTTCATTCAATTTAACTCCAAAATGGCAGTTTAGTACCGATGTTGGATATGATTTCATTGAGAAGGAATTCACCCCATCTCAGTTTTCACTCAGTAGAAACCTGGAGTGCTGGAACCTATCATTTCAGATCAATCCTTTTGGAGAATTTCAGTACTATTTCTTCCGTTTAAGTGTGAACAGCTCACAAATTCAAAGCCTATTCCAGAAACTTCCAGTGCTTAAGAATCTGGAAAGAAGCTCAAGTCCTTCCGGAGCCAGAAATCAGAGGGGCGGCGGGTTCGGATTCTAAAGGGAGTCTCTGCCAATGTTTGCAAGGTACTTTACTACGTACTTCCCAATTATATCAAATTCCAGGTTTACAGGGTCCCCTTTTACTTTGTTCTTCAGATTAGTGTGTTCCCAGGTGTACGGTATTATGGCCACGACAAATTCATTCCCGGATTCCCTGGCTATCGTCAGGCTAATTCCTTCCATAGTTACGCTTCCCCGCCCAACGATCATATTGGTAAATTCATGAGGATATTCGATGGTTAGAAGCCATCCGGTTTTTTCTTGTTCAATATTTTTAATGGTGCCGGTAGTATCTACGTGCCCCTGTACAAGGTGTCCTTCTATTCCTGTTTGTAAGGTGAGAGATCGTTCAAGGTTCACCAAACTATCTTTCTCAAGTTCACCGATGGAAGTCTTTCGAAGGGTTTCTTCGACACTCTGAACCGTGAATGTGGTGTCATTAAAAGCAGTAACAGTATGACATGCTCCGTTTATGGAGATGCTTTCATCCTCATGGCAGGTATCTGCAAAAGAGCAGGCGATCTTCATTTCCTGCCCGCCTCCATTAAGAGAAGTGATCTCCATTACTTTTCCAACTTCTTGTATGATGCCTGTAAACATAGTGCTAAAAATATCCGGTTAATAAGATGTCGTCACCGACCTGAGTCCAATTTGACTCCTTAAGTTCAGCAACTTCTTTCATTTTATTGATGCCAATGTTAATGAGAGATCGGGTTCCTGCTCCCAACAATTTGGGCGCAATAAAAAGTTCAAGTTTATCGACTAACCCCTGCCGTATCAATGCGGATGACAATTGTTGTCCGCCCTCTACTAACACAGATGTAATACCCCGTTCGCCGAGTTCTTTGAATGCCTGCCGAAGATCTGCATGTCCATCAACTTTTGAAAGCTGGATGACCTCACCCCTGAAATAATTTTGTTGCATAACCTTAAGCATAGGATCAGCATCTGTGGAAGAGGCTTTTTTATTCCAGGTAAGGATGATGGTCTTTTCTTCAAACTTATCTGAAAAAAGATTAAGGTCTTTTGGAAGTTCATAAGGTCCGTCTATCACAATACGTTTTGGTTGCCTGCCCGAAACATGACGGACGGTAAGGCTTGGGTTATCGACCATAGCAGTTGTTCTCCCCACTAAAACAGCGTCGTATTCGGAACGCCACCTGTGAACCATTTGTCGCGATATTTTTCCAGTGATCCATTTTGATTCTCCGTCTGCAGCTGCCAAAAATCCATCTGCTGTCTGGGCCATTTTTAAAGTTATGAATGGCTTCCCAAAGGTTTGGTGATGAATGAAAAACTCGTTGAGCTTCTCGGCTTTTTTTTCCAATACTCCAACTTCTACTTCAATGCCTTTATTTCGGAGATGAAGAATCCCTTTACCGTTAACTGCGGGATTGGGATCCTTCATGGCCACTATCACAGTTCGTATGGGGAGCTTGCCAAGCATAGTAGCGCAAGGGGGTGTTTTACCGTGGTGTGAGCAGGGTTCAAGTGTAACATAAACTGTAGCGTTTTTGAGATACTTTTTATTCTGCACGGAATCTACAGCATTGACCTCAGCGTGAGCTTCTCCAAAATTTTTATGATAACCTTCACCGATCTTCTCTCCTTTTTCAGAAACGATTACACAGCCCACCATGGGGTTTGGGGATACGTGGCCCTTTCCCTTTTCAGCCAAAGCAAGAGCTTGCTGCATCCATTGTTCGTGAATCTGTTTCTGTGAAGTGGTCATAGATCGAATCTACGAGTTTTGTATTCCGATTACATTAAATCAACAAAAAAAGGGTGAGAAGTAACTCCTCACCCTTTGAATAAACTAAAATAGGTAATCTTTACTGAAGAAGGCGTGATCGGTTATCTACGATCTTAGCCCCTTCACGAAGTTGTTCTAACCAAATAGAAGAAAACTCCTGAAGTTTTTGCTGCTCTAACTGTTGTCGAATTTCTATTCTTGTTTGTTGATCAAGGTTTGCAAGATCAGCTTGCATTTTTTCTGAAACTTCTACTACAAAAGCAGCACTGTTACCGGTAATTACACTGGAGGTTTCTCCTTCATTCAATCCGAATATAGCACCGATGACCAAAGGTTCACGTCCGGCTCCTGAAATAACAGTAGCATTAGCTCGCAGGGTGTTTACGGATTGGATTTCTTTGTTGGTAGCTTCAGATAACTGCTCTAAAGTCTGATTTTGAGCTAATAGCTCTTCAACTTTTTGCTGAGTCAGTTCTTTACGGCGTTCGATTTTCACCATGTTTTCGACCTGAGATCTTACATCCTCAAACGGGCGGTAGCCTTCAGGCGTTACTTCCATAACTTCGAGGACTATGAATTCTGAACTTAATTCCAATACTTCAGAGATATCACCCTCATCCGCTGATTCTAGAAAGTTCATGATCTGCTGACTACTTCCCAGGCCGGAAATAAAGCTATTTCCCTGGGTTGCAAATGCCTCTTGAGCTTCAAGTTCACGATCTTCGGCTTCTTCTTCAAAACTTGTTTCTTCGGAAGCAAAAAATTCAAAATCAGCAGCTCTGTCATTCGCTTCATCTATAGTAGAAGGAAGAGCCTGAATATTGTAACTCATGGTTTGAAATTTGATCTCGTTATTTCCACGCTCAGCTTCTTTCTTTAAGATAGAAGCTTGGTTGGCAGTCAGGATAACGTCTGAAACTTCACCCACTTCGAGCTCAGCCACAACCTGATATTCATCACGGATGTCATCAACATTAACAAATGATGAGCGATAGTTGGTGGATGAAGCCTGGCGAGCAAGGAATAGGGAATCATTTGGTGCATCAGCAAAAGCGCCTCGTAATTCACGAACATCTTCAATGATCTGTGCAGTATCAGCGGCTGTTGGCAACTTATTGAATGTTACATACCGAAAACGATAGCTTTCGTCACGGGTGTATTGGTCTCTGTTATTGTTGTAGTAATTACGTAATTCGCTGTCGGAGATCTCAAGCTCTTGCTCAGTTACTTCACTGTATGGAAATCTCACAAAATTAACCTGAGCAGTGGTATTATTTTTAATGAATTCTTGCTCAACTTCTGATTCTGTAACCTGCAGTCCGGCAGAAATATAATTATTTAGTTTTTGCTGGCGACGTTGTTCACGAAGCTGAAGTTCCAGTGCTACAGCTTGTTGAGAAAATTCACTGGATGAAAGAACTTGTTGAATGGCGGCGCGGTCGATACTTCCATCTTCCCGGGTAAAGTTCTGTCGGATAATGGGAGCCGGATTATCTCCGAAGACCATATCCATTACTTCCTGATCAGAAACGGTGATACCAAGTTCGTCCATTTTTTGATTGATCAGGCGAGCATTTACTAATTCGTTCCAAGCCTGATTTTCATAATTTGCGCGCATTTCAGCAGATAATGTATTGCCGGTTTGCTGGCTATAAGAGTTAGAATAATACTGTACACGGCTTTGATATTCTTCATTTGATATCTTCTCACCATTAACTGTACCTAAAGCATTTGGTCCGGCTTGCATAGCATCAAAAAAGTTAACGTCAGCCAAAACCCACAAAAGGCCAAAAGAACCGATCAGTATCCAGAGAATAACTCCGGTACTATTTCTCATTTTTTCCATTACAGCCATAAAAGGTTACCTCTAAAAAGACATTTGTTAAATTGCGATTTGGTTACTGCCGGTATCATTTTCACCTTAGCAGTAAGCTTGGAAATATAAGCGAATACCTAAGAAATAGAAAGCCAATAAAATGATGCTGAGGTTAAAATACCTCAATCAGGCGCATATGCTTCAGGTACTTTCCAGGGTCGTTGTTTATATTTTTTATTAGTTGATTAAGATTAACAGAAAGGCTGTCAACATTGTTGTATAGGGAAGGGTCGTTAACCATTTTTCCAAGGGATCCCTCGCCATTATTGATCTTGGTAAGTACATCGTTGAGAGTCAAATTTGTTTCATTCAGGCCGGTGCTTAACTTTTCAAGTTCGGCACTTGTTGCTTCCAGGTTTTCGATCATGGCCGCTAGTTTTTCTTTATTGTCAGCACTTAGCTCGTCCAGATTTTGAAGAGTGCTTTTAGCGTCTATGATCATCTGATCCAGGTCATTTTGACGATCTTGAATAACTTTATTTAACGAACCTGTTGAAGATTCGAGATTCCGGATTATGCCCGAAATATTTTCTTTGTTCTCTTCATTTACCGTTTGATTAAGGCTTGTAACAAGTTCTTCAATGCCCTTGATAGAACCTGAAATATCACTGCTTAATCGAGCACCTTGCTCTGCAAAACTTTCCATCATTCCCTCTTCAAACCGACCGTTAATAAATTCCTGATGCCGTACCATTTCCTGGGAATCTGACTTTTGGATCTCAATGAATTTTCCACCTAATACACCACTTGATTTTAATAATGCTATGGAACCTCTTGGAATTTGGTATTTTTCTTCAATATTCATGGTCACTAAAGTAGAGTCAGAGCTCTCTAACTCCATGGTCTTTACGGTACCAATCTTGAATCCCTTTACATTTACCACATTGCCGGGGATCAGGCCATTTACCTGCTCGAATTTAGTGTAAATAGTGTTAGAGGATCTGAAAAGGGGGATATCCTTCATAAAGGTGTAGCTTAAGATCGCTACAGTAATAGCCACTATAATAGTGATGCCAATTTTAAGTTCGTTGGAAACTTTTGCCAAAACAGGTCTCCTATGCAGTTTTTGAATTTATTTGATATTCACTGGCTGATATAAAATCAATCAGGTTTTTATTTTCACTGTTTTTCATGTCTTCGGTTTTACCAAACCAACTCAATTTTTGTTCATCCAGAAAAGCAACCTTATCTGAAATAGATAATACACTGTGCATATCGTGAGTTACTACAATAGAGGTAATGTCGAGACTGTCAGCCATTGTTATGATCAGTTCGTTAATTTCTTCCGATGTCTTTGGATCGAGTCCCGAAGTGGGTTCATCATATAATAAATAATCAGGTTTTAGAATAATAGCACGAGCCAAACCAACCCTTTTCCTCATCCCTCCTGAAAGTTCGGATGTAGACTTAGGGCCGGCTTCCTTGAGGTTTACCATCTCAAGGGCCTCGTTCACATTATGGGTTATCTCTTCTTCGGTTTGCTCAGTAAAATATCGCAACGGAAAGGCAACGTTTTCAAATGTACTTATAGAATCAAATAAAGCGCCACCCTGAAACAAGATCCCAAAACGCTGACGAACCTTCCTAAGTTCAGAATACGTCAAATCAAATACACACTTTCCATCTACCAGTACATTCCCTTCATCAGGATATAATAAAGCATTCAGATGTTTCATTAACACAGATTTACCGCAACCCGAACGGCCTATTACGGCCGTAGTTTCTCCATCCTGAATATCAAAGGAAACATCTCTCCATACTACCAGGTTGCCAAAACTTTTTGTCAGGTTTTTGATTTCTATCATGAGCTATAATAATATCGCTGCTAATGCAAAGTCAGCTAAAAGTACAAAGATACAACTTAAAACAGTTGCTTGTGTAGTTGCTGTACCCACCCCTTCAGCTCCCCCAAATGCGTTATATCCTTTAAAGCATGAAATGGAAGTTATCACAAATCCGAATACAATCGATTTTATAAAACCAAAAATTATATCGGATTCAAAAAAGAATGCACGTGCACCCTCTAAAAACTCGGCAGCAGGCAAAATCCCATCCACAGCACCCGCGGTTATGCCTCCTAAAATTCCAAAAACCGCAGCTGTTATATAAAGTATTGGAAACATTAACAGTCCTGCCAGAATTCTTGGGACTACCAAAAATGAAACAGAGTTAAATCCCATAGATTCCAAAGCATCGATCTGCTCGCTAACGCGCATGGTCCCAAGTTCAGTCGAAATGCGTGCCCCAACTTTACCCGCCAAAACAAGGGCGCTTATCACTGCTGCCAGTTCAATTACAATAGATTGGGCAACAATTGACCCAATAATTGTGCTTGGGTAAATATCCGTGTCTAACTGGTAAGCGGTTTGCAGGGTAAGCACGGCACCGGTGAAGATCCCAACCAGAAAAATAATAGGTATAGACTCATATCCTACCTTTACGAATTCCTGAAACAGGTTTTTTCGATAAGTACTAATTTCGGTGGACGATCGTAATGCCTGATATAAAAGTTGAGCATATTTGCCGAATTGTTCTAACCCGGCAGCCCCTGGTAAATTGGAAATCATTTCTTAATCAATAATCTTGACGTATTGCCGAAGCATTTGATTATATTACAAAACATTTTCGCCAATTGTGATTTATAAATGAGTAAAAAAGTGCGACTGATACTACCCTTTCTCATACTTGTTCTTAGTACCGAATTTACGGCTGCACAATCTAATACTTCAAGTATTTTTCGATTTTTAGAAACTACGCCCAACGCTCGCTCTGCCGGTCTTGGAGGTAATCATGTTGGCACGTTTAATGGTGATTTCAGTCTCATGCATTTAAACCCGGCCTTTCTCAACGCCAGCTCATCCAAAACTATTTCCGCTTCTTATATTAATTTTTTAGCCGATGCCAACATGGGATTTGCCAGTGCGGCCTATGAGTTTGAAAAGGTTGGAATTGTTGGTTTTGGAATACGATTTGTGGGATATGGTGAGTTTGACCAATTGGATGAGAATGGAAACGAACTGGGGAATTTCCATGCTAATGACATTGCAATAACCGGAGCATACAGTTTACCACTCACAAATAATTTACAAGCCGGAGCCGCTCTCGATTATATTCATTCTTCCTATTCCAGTTTTAAGTCAAGTGCCCTGGCAGTTTCAGGAGGGTTGTATTATCAGGATACCGCAAGCAATTTCAGTGCCGGTATTTCAGTACGGAATTTAGGGAGACAGCTAACAGCGTTTGATGAACAAAAGGAGCCGTTGCCACTGGACGTTTCGGCTGGCTTTTCAAAAAAACCCGAAGCATTTCCGTTTCAGATCAACCTGACATTTAAGCAGCTCAATAATTGGGATATGCGTATTTTTGGAGAGTCAGAAAGGCCGGAGCCATTGGACAACTTGTTTCGTCACGTTTTGATAGGAGGAGAAACGAACGTTGGAGATAATTTTCAGCTTCGGTTTGGTTACGATCATTATTTGCATGAGCAAACAAAAACCGGCAAAACATTCGACCTGGCAGGGATAGCATTTGGAGTTGGTGTCAACTTCAACAACATTACATTTGATGTGAGCAGAAACTCGTACAGTAAATTGGGAGGGATCACCAGATTGAGCATCAAAGTAGCGTTGCTTTGATTAACTTTACAGTCTAAGATCTTTTATCAGAATTTTCATTTTAAAAAAGCGATCATTATATGATCAGATATATTACAGCCGGAGAATCACACGGACCCGGCCTTACAGGAATTATTGAAGGCGTACCGGCAGGCCTTTCGTTAACAGAAGAAGACATTGCTGTACATTTGGTGCGAAGGCAACAAGGGTATGGGCGTGGCGGAAGAATGGCATTTGAAAAAGATTTTGCCACTATAAATTCAGGACTTCGCTTTTCCAAAACCATGGGCGGCCCTATTTCAATGTACATGCCAAATCGTGCTTTTGAAAAAGATGATGCCGGCTGGCCAACCGTTATGAATAAGAAAACAGAGGCGGATGGAATTGAGAAAATAACCCTTCCCCGTCCCGGCCATGCTGATCTGGTAGGAGCTCAAAAATATAAATTTGATGATATCCGTCCGGTGATAGAACGATCTAGCGCCAGAGAAACGGCCATGCGTGTGGCTTGTTGCAGTATAGCGCGTCAGTTTTTAAAACACTTTGGAATTGAGATCGGCGGTCATGTTCTTCGTATAGGTTCGGTAGGATTTAACGGATGGAATGAGGTCCGCGAGATCGCAGATCCATTGTCTGCACAGGGGGCAGAAGCCATCTACAAAGCTGCAGATGAATCTGATGTTCGGTGCCTGGATGAGAATCTTTCAGCTGAAATGCGGGAAGAGATCAAAAAGCGACGTAAAGAAGGATCTTCTCTCGGAGGAATTTATGAGATCGTGATCACCGGGCTTCCAGTAGGATTAGGGAGTTATGTGCATTGGGATAAGAAACTGGATGGGCTTTTAGCCCAGGCTATCATGGGAACTCAGGCGATGAAAGGTGTGGAAATCGGACTTGGTTTTGAGGCGGGTCACTTGCCGGGGCATGAAGTTCATGATGAGATCACGCATGAAAATAACTCTTTCAGAAGGAGAACAAATCGTATGGGAGGTATTGAAGGCGGAATGAGTACCGGAATGCCCATTATCATCGGGGGAGTTATGAAACCCATTCCAACGATGTTGAATCCACTACGTACAGTAGATATGAAAACGAAAGAGGAAACCGAGACCAGGTACGAGCGCTCTGATGTTTGCGCATTGCCACGCGCGGTTGTTGTTGCTGAAAGTGTGGTGGCACCGGTTATTGCCAATGCATTTTTAGAGAAATTCGGTGGAGATTCTATCGAGGAAATTGAAGCGAACTTTAAAAATGCCACACAATGAGTTCCCGGATTTCAACGTTGGCAAAAGCGGTAAAGGAACATCCTGAAGATTCGTTCTACAAGTTTACTTTGGCTTTAGAAATGTTGAAAATAGAAGAATACCAGAAAGCGCGGGTATTATTTGAAGCAATCAAAAAGGGAGAACCGGCGTATGTGGGAGTTTACTATCACCTGGCGAAGCTTTACGAGCAACTTGAAGAGAACAAAAAAGCATTAGACACCTATAAAGAAGGAATTGAAGTTGCTGAAAAACAAAATGATCAGCATACGAAATCAGAGTTGTCAGCAGCTCTGTTTAATCTTGAAATTGAATTGGAAGAGCTATCATGAATATGAATTTCAATATGTTTATTAAAATAGCGTGTACGTTATTTGCCGTTATTCTTTTAACAAATGTGGATAGTTTTGCTCAGGAACAGGCAGCCTACGAAGTGAAACAGGGAGATACACTTTACGGGATCTCTAAAAAACTGAATGTGACTATCGCTGAACTTCAGCAGTGGAATGATCTTGACGGCAATGAAATAGAGCTAGGTCAGGAATTGGTGTATTACCTGCGCAATGATATCAGATCAGATGCATTGAGTGAAGATGAAGCAGAATCACTGGTCAATCGCTCAACTGATTCCAACAACGTTTTCTATATAGTTAAAAGCGGGGACTCTTTATATAGAATAGCTGGAGAGCACAATATGACGGTTCAGGAATTAAAAGAACTAAATGATCTATCAACCGATAATTTACGAATTGGACAGCGGCTGGCAGTTAAGAAACAAAATGAAGCCCCTCCATCTGTAGCAGAATTTTCGGCAGAATCTACTCCACAAGGTGTATTTTCAGTTTATGAAGTTAAAAGTGGTGAAGATCTTGAAGATATTCTGCTACGGTTCAAGATGACTGAAAACGAATTTAAGTTGCTCAACTCGGAATTGAATGTTAACAGGATGTCAACCGGGCAGCAAGTTACTGTTTTGCTCCCCCCATCTCGAAATTATGACAATCCCTATCTACAGAGGGCTAATTTACAGGATCTGGGAGAGGTTCAGGTTTCTTCTTACAGTGATTCGGAATTTGGAGAGACAACTACAAACGGAGAGCTTTATGATCCAGAAGCTTTAACAGCGGCGCATTCCAATATAAGTTTGGGGAGCATTATTTTTGTGGAAAACACGCAAACCGGAAATGGGGTATATGTTAGAGTAAATGACCGAATTACGGGATCAGGGCTTAAGCTTTCCAAAAAATCGTTTTCTGTGCTACGTTTAGAACAAGCCAACCGACCGACAGTTACAATTTATACCGAGGGGAATGACTAATCACGTTAAAACATATTTCGATAACACAAATAACCTGCTGTACAGCTTTCTTGTAAGCCTTCCATTATTTCTGCTGTATGAATTGCTGATCATAATTTCTCAGCCATCGGGGGATGCGATCGTTCGGATAAGCGTGGATGTCTGGATCAAAACGCTTTTTACTTATTTAGGGGTAAATGCCGTTTCATTTTCATTGCTGCTAGTGGCGGTCATTGGGGTTTTTATCATATATAAAGAAAGAGAACGCCTGAAGTCCCTTAACTTTTCTTACTTCCCAATATTAATAGTAGAAGCAACAGTATATGCTATTGTAGTGGCAATTATCAGTCAGTCGCTGGTTTCATTCATGCTTAACATGGCAGCTTCTGATCCCATCAACAGCTTGTCGATGGCACAAAAACTTGCTCTCTCACTTGGGGCCGGTTTATATGAAGAATTATTCTTTAGAGTAATACTCGTGACTTTGTTTATACTGCTTTTTACAAAAATTTTAGGGAAAAAATGGGCGGGAATCACCGCTGCGGTAGTCCTTTCGGCGCTGTTATTCTCTGCGATACATTATGTTGGCTCAATGGGGGATGCCTTTACTTTAGGTTCTTTTCTTTACCGTTTTTTATTTGGTTTAATTCTCAATGGAATATATGTTTGGAGAGGTTTTGGTGTAGCCGCCTGGACACATGCTATTTATGATATTATGGTAATCGTATTCTTGCAATAAAATTAAATTATTAACAAGGCAATAAATACAATCTATTTAACATTAAAGTATTATTTAGGTAGAATTAGTTACATTAATATTATTCAAAAAAAGCAGCTAACATTTTTGTTATTGAAGAAAAAAGGGATGGGTAAATGTCTCAGTTAACGAGAGATGAAATTAAAAAGCAGAAAGATTTTGATGATGAGATCATCCCTCATATGGATGCGCTGTATAATTTCGCCCTCCGGCTGACAACAGATCCGAATGATGCTGAAGATCTTGTACAAGATACGATAGTAAAAGCATATAGATTTTTCAGCAGCTACGAGAAAGGTACGAACGCGAAAGCCTGGATGTTCAGAATTCTAAAGAATTCATTCATCAATAATTATCGTAAGACGTCCAAGAAACCTTCACAGGTAGATTATGATGAGGTTTCCTCTTACTATGAGTCTATTCGGGCAGAACGCACGGAAACTTCCGATCTGGAAAGCTTGATGTTCAGAGAAATGATGGACGATGATCTGTCAACAGCGTTAAAACGACTTCCAGAAGATTTCAGAACGGTTGTCCTCTTGTGTGATGTAGATGGATATACGTATGAAGAAATTGCTAATATGCTTGATGTGCCTATTGGTACTATTCGTTCGAGACTTCACCGTGGCAGGAATTTGTTAAAGACAGAATTGTTGGAATACGCCAAACAACGCGGTTATACCGGAGATTGATCCATCATGGGGTAAACAGTGTCATCATTTTTTTGAATTTTTAATGTAATTCGCATTGTTGTTCCTTCATCAAGCTCAGAACGCAGAACAAATACACTTCCTTTGTGATATTCCTCAATTATGCGTTTTGTTAGGCTCAAACCTAAACCCCACCCTCTTTTTTTAGTACTAAATCCCGGCTTAAAGATATTTTTCACATTCTTGATATCTATACCACTACCTGAGTCTTCAATGTCAATGATCACCTCACCCTCCTGAACTTTAGAGGTGATAGAGATGTAAGAATCTTGTTCCTGTCCGCGAAGAGAATCCATGGCATTTTTAACAAGGTTTTCGATAGCCCACTGAAGTAGCTCCGGGTTGGCCTGAATCAGTGCCTCAGCCTGAAGGTTTTTGCGTACCTCTATTGCTTTGCCAAGCCTTGGAAGTCTTCGTTCCATATAGACAACAACCTGCTCCAAGATCAGTCCGATATCCAGTTTTTTGAGTTCCGGCTCGGAGCCAATTTTACCAAATCGTTCTGCCACTCCTCTTAAGCGTTGTATATCTTTCTCAATTTCGTTGGCAATATTTACGGCGGTTTCTTCATACCGGTATTCATCTTTCAAAAGCTGTAGCCATCCGTATAAACTTGAGATCGGTGTCCCAAGCTGATGGGCAGCTTCTTTTGCCATTCCAACCCATAGATTGGATTGCTCGGAACGGGTTATGCTACGATAGGTGGTGTATCCGATGCCCAGCAAAAGCCCCAATAAAAGGATCTGTATGTAGGGAAAGTAACGGAGCATTTGAACGGTCGGGCTTTCCCCGTAATACACAAATTGTGTGATCTGGCGCTTTTCATCGCCGTACACAAAGTTGACAGGAGTATTAAGGCTTTTGAGCTCTCGAACTAATTCCTGCCGGCTTTCTGGCGTTTCGAGCCTAAGAGAATCAATATTTCGTGAAGCAAGAATAACATCACTTGAATCAATGAGGATGGTAGGGATACGAAACCGATCCTGAAGAATGATCTCGTTACTTACAAAATCATTTGAACTTCTGGTGGCGTCCGCTTCTTCGATCAAGGTAATAACACTGTCCGGAACTTCTTCAATACCCCGGAGGATGCTAATGGCCTGAAGCAACATGGTTGTTGCCTGTTCATTTACCGGCTGGCTGTTAAATTCAATTCCTCTGGTCCAAAGTTCTACACTGGCCCGTTCCTGCTCTAAGATCTTAGAAACCAGGTATTGATTATAAACTACTGATCCAATTCCCAAAAAGATCAGGAGGAAGACCAGTACCAGTTTGATCTTATTTGAGCGGACAAAGAGTTTCATAGACAGAGGGTAATCCTTTTAGCTAAAAATAGAAAGGACGGAACATAAAAAAGCCTCCCGTTCAAAATTGGGAGGCTGAAAGCCTAAGCTGATGCTTTTTGTTTTTCATAAACCGGAGGAGCTTGTTTTTCAATGGTCTCCCGAGTTATAACACAACGAGCAATATTTTTCATAGAAGGAAGCGTAAACATAATATCAAGCATAGCTGCTTCCATTATGGAGCGAAGGCCACGAGCTCCGGTTTTACGGGCTTTTGCTCGTTGAACAATAGCTTTCAGCGCTTCTTGTTCAATTTCAAGCTCAACATCTTCCATATTGAATAACTTGGTATATTGCTTAACAAGTGCATTCTTAGGTGCCGTAAGTATATCAAGCATTGCATCATCGGAAAGCTCATGAAGACCAGCAATGACAGGAAGACGACCGATCAGTTCGGGGATCAACCCAAAACGTTGAAGATCTTCTGGTTCAACGTGAGTAAATATTTCCGGATCTTCCTTATCAAACTTAACCTGTTCTTTGGTATGGAATCCCATTACGCTGGTTGAAAGCCGGCGCGAAATAATTTCTTCAAGTCCCGAGAAAGCACCTCCGCAAATAAAGAGGATATTTGACGTATCAAGTTGAATAAAACTTTGCTCCGGGTGTTTTCTGCCGCCCTTTGGAGGGATGTTGGCGACAGTTCCTTCTAATATCTTCAGCAACGCCTGTTGTACGCCTTCTCCGCTCACATCGCGGGTAATAGAAGGGTTGTCACTCTTGCGGGCTAGCTTGTCCACTTCGTCAATATATACGATCCCTCGCTTGGCGCGTTCAACATCATAATCGGCGGATTGCAGAAGGTTACTAAGAATGCTTTCAACATCCTCACCAACATAACCTGCTTCTGTAAGAACGGTGGCGTCGGCAATAGTGAATGGGACATCGATGACACGGGCAAGCGTACGGGCGAGTAACGTTTTACCACTACCGGTTGGCCCTAACAACATGATGTTAGATTTTTCTATCTGGGTATCATCTATCTCAGCAGTTTCTGCAGAAATGCGTTTGTAATGATTATAAACAGCTACAGATAAGGTCTTTTTAGCCAGCTCCTGCCCGATCACATAATCATCCAGCTTGTTCTTGATCTCGACGGGCTTAAGCATCGGCTTGAAGCTTTTTTCCCGGCGCCGTGCCAGTGAGGCAAGATCACTTTCGATTATGCTTGAGGCATCTTCCACGCAACGGTCACAAATGTAAACACCGGGACCGGCTACCATGCTGTTCACTTCCAGGCTGGATCGGCTGCAAAATGAACAGTGTACTATATCGCTGTTTTTCTCTTTGTCGCTCATAACAAGCTTAATTTAATGAAAATGCCGGTTATTTTGAATCTTTGCCTTTAGCAATGACATTGTCAACCAATCCGTAATCTTTTGCTTCATCAGCAGTAAGCCATTTGTTACGGTCAGAATCTTCAATGATCTGCTCAACAGTTTTATCACTGTGATCAGCTAAGATCTGGCTCAATTCTTTTTTGACACGAATGATCTCGCGAGCCTCGATCTCAATATCGCTGGCCTGACCTTGTGTGCCGCCAAGTGGCTGGTGGATCATAACACGAGAATGAGGCAGGCAGCTTCTTTTGCCTTTTGTTCCGGCGGTTAACAATACAGCGCCCATACTTGCGGCCATTCCCATACAGGTTGTAGCTACATCGCATTTGATGTGTTGCATGGTATCATAAATAGCTAGACCAGCAGAAACAACGCCACCGGGACTGTTGATATAAAACTGAATATCTTTCTCAGGATCTTCAGACTCCAAAAATAAAAGCTGAGCCATGATGGAGCTTGCTACAGCATCGTTTACAGCAGATCCAAGGATGATGATCCGGTCTTTAAGTAGCCGCGAGTAAATATCATATGCGCGTTCTCCGCGGCTGGTTGTTTCCACAACCATAGGAACCAAGTTGCTCTGAATAGGTTGAACGCTGTTTAAATTTGGGTCTTCAAAAAGAGGTTGCTTGGTAATCATAGGTTCCTGGATAATCGGTTATTTGTTCTTCTTGTCTTTCTTTTCCTGCAGATCACGATATTTGTCTTTGCCAAGTTCTTTGAGGGCAACTTTATCCTGCAGGATATCAAATACTTTGTTCTCGCGAATGCTGCTGCGAAGCTGTTCAAGCATTTGAGGCTGTTGTGCATAATATTGTTTCAATTGATCAGGAGCAACGCCATATCGTGCAGCCTCCATTCCCAGATGTTCGTCAATATCTTCAGGTTTGATCTCGATCTCTTCGAAGGTTTCCTGCAGTTTTTGACTAATGAATGACCACTTGGCTTCACGGACAGCACGTTCTTTCATGCCTGCTTTATACTGTTCAGCATCAAAATGATCAGGCAACTCACCACCTTGTTTCTCTTTAAGCTGATCAACATAAGAACCCTGAATTTGAGCAACAAAGGTTTCAGGTACTTCAAAATCATGAGCCTCTACAAGAGCATCGGCTACATCATTCTTGAAAAGGTCTTCTGCAGTTTGGTCATAATACTCCTGCATACGACTCTTGATATAACTCTTGAATTCATCTTCGTTTTCAGCTTCACCGTTGCTTTGATCCTTGATGAGCTGGTCGTTCATCTGAGCCTTATGAAGCTTTTGAACTTTATTTAAAGTGATCTCAAGTTCGTCTTCATGATCTCCGTGCGGTATAGTCATCTCAACCACATCACCGGCTTTTTTACCTTTAAGGGCTTTTAAGAAATCCTCAGATTCATCTTTACGAAGGTCGATCTTTTGATCTTTATCCTCATCACCATGGTTCTTGGAAACAACATCCACAATAACCTGTGTCTCTTTTGAGGCAGGCCCGTCAATGACTTCCCAGTTGCCTTCTCGCTCAAGGGTGCGCTCAACCTCTTCTTCAACTTCTTCATCTGTTACATCATGAACCATTTTGTTCACTTTGATCTTAGATAAGTCAGAAATTTCAACTTCCGGTTTTGAGCCGATCTTGAATTTAACTTCCAGTTCATCGTTTTCCCAGTTAAAGTCGAGCATCTCAGTTTCGCCAACAGGCTCATACTCAGGCACTACTTCTTTTTCAAAAAACTTTTGAACAATGTTGCTGATCTCTTCTTGTTCAATTTCTTTACCAAAACGCTTTTTAACGAGCCCCATAGGAACTTTACCGGGTCGAAAGCCGGGAAGCTGAATCTGGTTTTTATATTTTTTATAAGCTTTATCGAAGTCCTCTTGGAGATCTTCTCTTTTTGCCTTTAAGGTAACTTCTTTATCTACAGATGTGAGCTCTTCTACAGAAATATCCACGTGTTCTCCGCTTTAATTATGTGAATTCAATATAATGAACAGGATTTCAATTTTTATTAGGAAGGAAGTACGAGAGGGGGGACTCGAACCCCCACATCGGTTAAAATACTAGATCCTAAATCTAGCGCGTCTACCAATTCCGCCACTCTCGCAAAA
>Ga0136557_1000285_pt1 | contig 40943 bp, 34 predicted proteins | sample AntRauTorckE6832_FD_104796 | JGI IMG/M metagenome (GOLD analysis project Ga0136557, IMG submission 104796) | Saline lake microbial communities from Rauer Islands, Antarctica - Metagenome Torckler E6 #832 | ecosystem: Environmental > Aquatic > Non-marine Saline and Alkaline > Saline | place...
CATTTTCAGTTTTTACAAGCGGAACTCCATCATCGACATCGGGGCCTGGTTTCAAAACACCATATGTCATTGGCCTACTTGGGTTAATGAGCGAGATGAGTGGAGCAGTTATCCACTTTTGGGGCAACGCGCTGATTTGCCTCGTTGATGCAATCAAACTGTCGGTCCGCTTCTGATTCCTTGCAGTTGCTAGCCCCAATTTTTGACGACTATCGTAAATTTGGGTTAGTAATTCGGCAGCAGATGAATCGTTGGCATTCTGCGTACCTAGCTTTCCCGTGACTGCGAGCTCCAGAATTAACTCCCGCAGCTTCTTAATCCCAGTAAGCTCAACCTTGCCATTATTCCCCCGACCACTGCTGGACTTCTTCGTAACCGCCCCAGTCCACAAATCCAGATGTTCGGTAATCAGCTCCCGCGCACTCACGCCGCACCTCCGCTGTTGTTCTCATCACTGTTGTGAGAAAGCGCATCGGCCAGGATGTCCCGCAGCTGGTGGCGGATTTCCTGGATTTCGGCCTGTTGCTGTTCGTACTTGGCCAGCAGCTCGTCCGGGTCGTGGTTGACCTCTTCGCCTTGCCAGGGGTTCTTGATGTCCAGGTTGTAGTTGCGGGCCTTGATGTCGTCGATGGGCACCTTCCAGGCCTGCTCGGTTTCCTCGCGGCTGGCGAAGCCGTCAGCCTCTGTGCCCCACCAGTCGATTTCGGTCTGGAATTCCGAGAACTTCATGGGTTTGGTTTTGCTGTAGCTTTTGTAGCCTTCCGGGTAGGGGTGTTCGTAGTACCATACGGTTTCGGTGGGCTTGCCCTTGGTGAAGAACAGCAGATTGGTCTTGATGCCGGTGTAGGGGTTAAACACGCCGTTGGGCAAACGCACGATGGTGTGCAGGTTGCACTCTTCCAGCAGCTTTTCCTTGAGACGGGTTTTCATGCCTTCGCCGAACAAGAAACCGTCTGGCAACACCACGGCGGCGCGGCCACCGTCGCGCAGCAGGTGGATGAACAGGGTCATGAACAGGTCGGCGGTTTCCCGGGTGCGGAAGGCGCTGGGGAAGTTGGTTTCAATACCGTCTTCTTCCATGCCGCCGAAGGGCGGGTTCGCCACGATAACGTCTACCCGTTCTTTCGGACCCCAACTGATGAGCGGGCGGGCCAGGGTGTTGTCGTGCTTGACCTGGTCCGGCACTTCGATGCCGTGCAGTATCAGGTTGGTGGTGGCCAGCAGGTGCGGCAGGGGCTTTTTCTCAACACCGTGGATGCTTTTCTGCAAGGTTTGCTCGTCCTTCGGCGTTTCCACGTAGTTGCGGCGCTTGTGTTCGATGGTGCAGGTGAGGAAGCCGCCGGTGCCACAGGCCGGGTCCATCACTTTTTCGTCCAGCTTCGGGTCCACCCGGTTGACCATGAACTCGGTTACCGCCCGTGGGGTGTAGAACTCGCCAGCGTTGCCGGCGCTCTGCAGGTCTTTAAGGATTTGCTCGTACATATCGCCCAGCTCGTGGCGCTCGGCGGATTTGTTGAAGTCGATGCCATCCTGCAGCTTGTTGATGACTTGGCGCAGCAGCTGGCCGGACTTCATGTAGTTGTAGGCGTCCTCGAACACATTGCGGATGACCACGCCCCGGTAATCGTCGCCGGCCGGCTCCAGGTTCTGCAGGCCGGGGAACAGGGTGTTGTCGATGAAATCCTTGAGCTCGTCGCCGGTCATGCCTTCCGGGTCGGCGGCCCAGTTGCGCCAGCGCAGGGGCTCTGGAATCGGGGATTTGTACTCGTCGTAAAGCAGTTCCCACTCATCTTCCCGGTCGTCGAAGATTTTCAGGAACAGCATCCAGACCAACTGGCCGATGCGCTGGGCGTCGCCGTCTACGCCTACGTCTTTGCGCATGATGTCCTGGATGGATTTGATGGTGGTGCTAATGGCCATGGGTGTTCCTGTGATTCTGAGTTAGGCGTTAATTCAGCCTCCTCTCCCTGGCCCTCTCCCGCTGGGAGAGAGGGGATGTTCGCCGTAAACTTTGGCGCTAGCGGCAGGGATTAGGAGGTTTGTTGGTAGAGTTCGTCTTCCAGGTCTTTCACGGCTTCGGTGTAGCCGGGTTTGCCGCCGAAGGCGTTGACCAGTTCAAGCACTGAGCCCATTTCGCTGAACGGGGCGGTGTTGAGTACCGCGACCTTTTCGATGGGCTCGATGCCGGCATCGGTGTATTTCTCCAGCAGCGCGTCCATCACTTGCTTGGTGGCGCCTTCGTATTTGCTGAAGTAATCGTGCTTGCGCACCTGCTCGGCCCGCTCCTTGCGGCTCAGGGGTGGCTGGTCGTAAACGATGTGACAGATAACGTCGAAGGGGTCGGGTTCCTCTCCAAGTTTCTTGCCGACATCGCGGGTCAGGTCTTCCCAGATAACGCCCTGTTCTGCCAATTCGTCGATGATGACCTGCTTACGGTCGGCCTCGTTCCAGCGGCGCAGGAAGTCGTCCAGGGTGGCGTACTGTTCTTTCACCTTCTTGCGGGTGAAGTCTTTCAGGCTTTCGGTAATCAGTTTGCCGTCCGGCCCCAGGTATTGGACACGCTCGGCAATGACCGTGACCTCTACGTTGTCCACATAGTATTTGGTGCGGCCTCCACCGGTGCCGCCGCCTTCGCCAGGGCCACCCGTATTTTCACCGGGTCCGTCGGTTTCCCAGCCTGAGCCGGGTTCGACCTCGTATCCCTCGGGGTCTTCACCGCATTCGGGCTCCGCCTCTTCATCGTCGGGATTCACTGGGTCGTTGGTGCCGGGTGTGTAAACCTTCACGGGGTCGCCATCGAAATCCGGGTCAGCGAAAAGCTCGGTGGCTTTCTTGAAGTCCAGGATGGTGAACCAGTGCTTGTTGTAGTCGTCGTTGATGCGAGTGCCACGGCCGATAATCTGTTTGAACTCGGTCATGGACTGGATGCGCTGGTCCAGCACGATGAGCTTGCAGGTTTGGGCATCCACACCGGTGGTCATCAGTTTGCTGGTGGTGGCGATGACCGGGTAGCGCTCTTCCGGATTGATGAAGTTGTCCAGCTCGGCCTTGCCCTCGGCCTCGTCGCCGGTAATGCGCATCACGTATTTACGGTTTTCCTGCACCCGTTGTTGGTTCAGGTTTACCAGGGCTTGGCGCATACGTTCGGCGTGGTCGATATCCTCGCAGAACACGATGGTTTTCTGGTACGGGTCGGTTTGCGTCATGAACTCAGTGACTTTCTGTGCTACCAGTTGGGTGCGGCCTTCCATTACCAGTTGGCGGTCGAAGTCTTTCTGGTTGTAGATGCGGTCTTCGATGAGTTCGCCGTTCTTGTCGGTCTGACCCTTGCTGGGGCGCCAACCTTGCAGATCTCGGTCCAGGTCGATGCGCACCACTTTGTACGGGGCCAGGAAGCCGTCTTCGATGCCTTGCTTGAGCGAGTAGGTGTAAACCGGCTTGCCGAAGTAGTCGATATTAGAGACTTCTTTGGTTTCTTTCGGGGTGGCGGTCAGGCCGATGTGGGTGGCACTGGAAAAGTAGTCCAGAATCTGGCGCCAGGCGGAGTCTTCCGCTGCACTGCCCCGGTGGCATTCGTCGATAACAATCAGGTCGAAGAAATCAGGTGAGAACTGTTTGTAAATGTTCTGCTCTTCTTCGCTGCCAGTGACGGCCTGATAGAGCGACAGGTATATCTCGTAGGACGGGTCCACCGTGCGGTTGGTGACCTTGGTCATGGCCTGGCCGAAGGGTTTGAAGTCGTTGTTCTTGGTCTGGTCCACCAGGATATTGCGGTCGGCCAGGAACAGGATGCGTTTCTTCTGTTTGGACTTCCACAGCCGCCAGATGATTTGGAAGGCGGTGAAGGTCTTGCCGGTACCGGTAGCCATGACCAGCAGGAGGCGGTCTTGCCCTTTGGCAACGGCTTCGACGGTGCGGTTGATGGCAACCATCTGGTAATAGCGCGGTGTGCGGCCGCTGCCGTCGTCGTAGTAGGCCTGCTCGACGGTTTGGCGGGCGACCTGGCCAATGCCCTTGTGTTGGCAGTAGAGCTGCCAGAGCGTTTCTGGCGAAGGGAATTCGTCCAGCTGCAGGGTGGTTTCGGTTTGACCATAAAGCCCGGTGCGGTCATGGAACAGAAAGCCGTCACCGTTGCTGCTGAATACAAAGGGCGCATCCAGCGCATCGCTGTAGGCCAGGGCCTGTTGCATACCATCGCCCAGGCTGTGCTTGTTGTCCTTGGCTTCGATAATGGCGATGGGGATGTTTTTCTTGTAGTTCAGCACATAGTCGGCACGACGAGGGCGGGCCCGGGTGTGCATGCGGCCACGAACGATGATGCGCCCGTTGGTGACGGGGAACTCCTCACGCACCTGGCTTTGAATGTCCCAGCCGGCTTGTTTCAGCGCCGGGTTGATGAACTTTGTGCAGATATCCCGTTCTGTGAGCTTTTTCTTGTCCATGCGCTCTCGCCGTTACGTCCGGTTTGCAACTGTCTGGATTTGCGTGGTTTTGTGTCGCTCAGGGTAGCCCAAAATGGCGTGGGTCAGAAGAGGGAGTAAGGCAGAAACAACAAAGCCCGTTCAATGGCGGGCTTTGTTGTATGGAAATCTTGGTGGGCCCAGCTGGACTCGAACCAGCGACCAAAGGATTATGAGTCCTCTGCTCTAACCAACTGAGCTATAGGCCCTTTTTCTTGCTTTTACCCGAGGTGGGTGTGAGCGGGCGCCATTATACCTGTGAGGTCCGGCGCCCGCCACTGCCTTTGTCGATTCAGGCCGGGTTGCCCTGGTCGTCAATAAAGCCGCGCAGGTGATCGGAGCGGGAAGGATGGCGCAGTTTGCGCAGGGCCTTGGCTTCGATCTGGCGGATACGCTCACGGGTGACATCGAACTGCTTGCCGACTTCCTCGAGGGTGTGGTCGGTGTTCATTTCGATGCCGAAGCGCATGCGCAGCACCTTGGATTCGCGCGCGGTCAGTCCGCCGAGCACGGAGCGGGTCGCTTCGCGCAGGCCTTCGGCGGTCGCGGAATCGACCGGTGACAGAGCCTGGATATCTTCGATGAAATCACCCAGATGGCTGTCTTCGTCGTCGCCGATCGGGGTTTCCATGGAGATCGGCTCTTTGGCGATCTTCAGCACCTTGCGGATCTTGTCTTCCGGCATTTCCATGCGCTCGCCCAGCTCTTCCGGAGAAGGCTCGCGGCCCATTTCCTGCAGCATCTGGCGGGACACACGGTTGAGCTTGTTGATGGTTTCAATCATGTGTACCGGAATACGGATAGTCCGTGCCTGGTCCGCGATGGAGCGGGTGATGGCCTGACGGATCCACCAGGTGGCGTAGGTCGAGAACTTGTAGCCACGACGGTATTCGAACTTGTCCACGGCTTTCATCAGGCCGATGTTGCCTTCCTGAATCAGGTCCAGGAACTGCAAGCCACGGTTGGTGTACTTCTTGGCGATGGAAATAACCAGACGCAGGTTGGCCTCGACCATTTCTTTCTTGGCACGACGGGCTTTGGCTTCACCGATGGAAACGCGACGGTTGATTTCCTTGATGTCGGCTACGTCGAGATCCACTTCGGTCTGAATGTTGTGAATGCGCTTTTGCAGACGAATGATATCGTCCAGACGCTCACCAATGGCTGCCGCGTAGGGCTTCTTCATGTTGGCAATTTCGGGAGCCCACTGAAGATCGGTCTCGTTGCCGGGGAACCATTTGATGAAATCCTTGCGCGGCATTTTGCATTCGCGAATGCAGATCTTCATGATCCCGCGTTCGTTTTCGCGAACCAGGTCATTGGTGGAACGGACGACTCTCACCAGTTCTTCAAAGGCCTTGTTGGCCAGTTTGAACGGTGCGAAAACCTGTCCCAGTTCGTTCAATGCTTCCTGGGTTTTCTTGTGAGCACGACCGTGCTTTTCCAGCGCCTTTTCGGCAACGTCGAGCTTCTCTTTTACCAGCTCGAAGCGCAGGCGGGTTTCTTCCGGATCCGGCCCGTTGTCGTTTTCATCTTCGTTGTCGTCATCATCGTCATCGCTGTCAGACTCAGACGCGGTGTCGGCAGCGGTTTCTTCGGGCATGAACGGTTCTGCGCCGTCCGGATCGAGGAAGCCGGTTACGATGTCGCTGATGCGGCCTTCGTTTTCAACGATGCGCTCATAAGCCTGAATCACCGTGCCAACGGTGCCCGGGAAGTGAGCAACCGCAGCCATAACATCGCGAATGCCTTCTTCGATACGCTTGGCAATAACGATTTCGCCTTCGCGTGTCAGCAGTTCCACGGTGCCCATTTCGCGCATGTACATGCGGACCGGGTCGGTGGTGCGACCAGCGTCGGTCTCAACGGCGGCGAGCGCGGCGGCAGCTTCGGCGGCAGCAGCTTCGTCGGCGGTGGAGTCACCTTCGGTCATCAGCAGGGTGTCGGCGTCTGGTGTTTCTTCACAGACCTGGATACCCATGTCGTTGATCATCCGGATGATGTCTTCAACCTGATCCGGGTCGGCGATATCTTCCGGCAGGTGATCGTTTACCTCGGCGTAAGTCAGGTAACCTTGTTCCTTGCCTCGTGCTATGAGGTCTTTCAAACGTGATTTCTGCGAATTGCCTGACATAGACACCCTGTGAACTCGCTTTTAAAAAGGAAAAAAGTTAAACAGCCATTATAGCTGCCACGTAGTTTTGCTGCCACCAGTCGATTAGATGGTGATCAGTTGCTGTAGTTTCAAGTCATCAGTGCTCAGCTTTCGGATTTACCTGTCCGCCGCTGAGGGTTCGAAGCTCTTCCCGTTCTTCCGGGCTGAGCGTTGCCAGGTTCCGGAGCAGGGTTGCCAGTCTGTGCTGGCGCGCGGCCTCTTCGTTCGGGGTGAGTAGCTCTCTGGCTGCTGCCAGTGTGCTTTCCCGGGCCGGTATATGCTCCAGTCCGTCAAACAGGTTGTAAAACCTGTCGCGGGCCTGTTTATCCAGTGCCAGACCCGCCACCAGTGCTTTGCGGGTCTGTATGTTGTTGTCTTGTAGCCAGCTGGCCAGTTGTCCTGCCTGGGGCAGTTGGCGGCCGCGGTTGGCCAGTTCTTTGACTTCGTCAGCCAGCTCCGGCGCTTCCAGTAATGCCAGGCACAAGGTGTTGTCCTTGCTCAGCTTTACGTCAATGCGTTCTTCATTCGGGCGTTCTGCCCGTTCCCCACGCCAACCCCGGTATTTTTGACCGGGCCGGCGCGGTTGCCATTGATTACCGCTGCCGCACAGGCGCTGCATTTCCTGCCACATGGCGTTGCGCAGGGTGGTGCGTGGCATCCTGTTGAGCAGCGGCTCGGCCCTTGCTCTCAGCTCGCTGCGATGTTCCGGTAGTTGCAGGTCGAGCCCTTCACTTTGCCGGTCAAACAGATAGCGCGAAAGCGGTGTTGCGCCTGCGATCCGTTTTTCAAATGCCTCTGAGCCTTCCTTGCGTACCAGTGTGTCCGGATCTTCGCCGTCCGGAAGCATCAGGAACTGCAGGTGCAGGCCGTCGGCCATCAATTCCAGCGCGTTCTCCATGGCCTTGTCGGCAGCCCGGTAACCGGCTTTGTCGCCATCAAAACAGAAGATGATGTGGCGTACGTGGCGCAGCAGGCCTTTCAGGCTGTCCTGGCTGGTGGCTGTGCCCAGCGTTGCCACCGCATAGTGGATGCCATGTTGTGCCAGTGCGATAACATCCATGTAGCCTTCGACCACCAATAGCCGGTCAAGCTGGCGGATGGCCTGGCGGGCCTCATGCAGGCCATAAATCTCGCGACTCTTATGGAAAACGTCCGATTCCGGCGAGTTAATGTACTTGGCTTTGTCATCGCCCAGTGTGCGCCCGCCGAAGGCAACCGTTCTGCCTCGGGTATTCCGGATCGGGAACATGACCCGATTACGGAAAAGATCTCTGGGCCGGCCGTATTTGTCGGAGACGGTGCCGGTTTCTATTAATGGTGCTTTCAAATCCTTCGGGGCGGCGTCAAACAGTGCCGTTCCGGTGCCGGGTGCGTAGCCGAGCTGGTATTGCTGGATGATGACATCGTCCAGGCCGCGCTGCTTCAGGTAATCCCGGGCGTAGGCGCCTTGCTGGCTGCTCAGGGCCGAATGATAAAAACGGCCGGCGAAATCCAGGGCATCTGTCAGTGTTCTGGCTTGCTGGATTTCCTCCTGAGCGGCGCGGTCGTAAGGCACTTCCAGGCCCCCCCGTTTCGCCAGTTCTTCCACGGCTTCGGTAAAGCCCAGACCTTCGAATTCACGAAGAAAGCTGATGGCATCGCCACTGGCGCCGCAACCAAAGCAGTGATAAAAGCCTTTGTCTGGCCGAACGTTGAACGACGGTGTTTTTTCGTCGTGAAACGGGCAACAGGCCTTGTAGTTGGCGCCAGCCTTTTTAAGGGTGATGCGGGATCCGATCAGTTCTGCCAGATCGGTACGATCAAGCAGGTCTTCCACAAATCGTTGAGGGATCATTCCGCTCATGCTGGCTCCACTTCACCCGGGGTGCCCTTGCAAACCGGCTTTTGCCATAGCCAAAAATGCCGCCGAAGCCAGGCCCCGGCGGCATTTTCGGTATGCCGGAAGAGGGCAGGCCTCATCCGGCATTCAGTTACTGCGCGAAACGCTCGCCTGAACTCAGTACAGACGCTCGAATTTGCGCTGCTCTCGCTGAAGCTTCTTGAGATGACGCTTAACGGCGGCAGCTGCTTTGCGCTTGCGAACAGCGGTCGGCTTTTCGTAGTGTTCACGACGACGTACTTCAGACAGTACACCGGCCTTCTCGCAGGAACGCTTGAAGCGACGCAGTGCTACGTCAAACGGTTCATTCTCTTTCACTTTAACAGCTGGCATTCGAAAATCACCTACCTGATAGATTCGGTTTCAATGGATCCACCCGGAGCGTGTCGGGGTGGCTCGATTCCTGGCCAGATTGGCTAAAACTCGACCAGCGAATGATTAAGGTCGGCAATGATAGCGGCTGGGCAGGTTGAGGTCAATCACTGTTCAACGAAACTGACGGAGGCTTTCGGGTTTCTGCTAGAATGCCGTTTTTCAATTCTCAGCCCTTCGGACACGGCCCTGACTATGCTGATTCTCGGTATTGAAACCTCCTGCGATGAAACCGGTGTCGCCCTGTTTGATGATGAACACGGTTTGCTGGCCCACGCACTTTATAGCCAGATCGATCTGCATGCGGATTACGGCGGTGTGGTGCCGGAACTGGCATCCCGGGATCATGTGCGCAAATTGCTGCCGTTGTGTGATCAGGTGCTGGCCGAAGCCGGCAAAAACCGGAAAGACCTGGAAGGGATTGCCTACACCGCCGGGCCGGGCCTGGTAGGGGCGCTGATGGTGGGCGGCTCGGTGGCTCATGCGTTGGGTTTTGCGCTGGGTATTCCGGTGTTGGGTGTTCACCACATGGAAGGGCATTTGCTGGCGCCGATGCTGGAAGATAACCCGCCAGCGTTTCCGTTTGTGGCCCTGCTGGTTTCCGGCGGGCACACTCAGTTGGTACGGGTGGATGGCATTGGCGAATACGAAATGCTGGGCGAATCGGTAGACGATGCAGCCGGTGAGGCGTTCGACAAAACCGCAAAGATGCTGGGCCTGGATTATCCGGGCGGCCCACGTGTAGCCGCGCTGGCGGAAAAAGGCCGGGAAGGGCTGTACCGTTTTCCTCGTCCGATGACTGACCGGCCCGGCCTGGATTTCAGTTTCAGCGGCCTGAAAACCTTCACCCTCAATACGGTTAATGCTGCCCGTGACAAAGGTGAATTTGATGATCAGGTGAGGGCGGACATTGCCCTTGCTTTCGAGTCAGCCGTGGTCGATACCCTGACGATCAAGTGCCGCCGGGCGTTGGAACAGACTGAGTGCAAACGCCTGGTGATTGCCGGCGGGGTAAGTGCCAACAAGCGGCTGCGGGCCGGGCTCGAGAAGATGGTTGGGAAGCAGCAGGCGTCGGTGTTTTACGCCCGCCCGGAATTCTGTACCGATAACGGGGCCATGATTGCCTACGCTGGCGCCCAACGCCTGAGAGCCGGGCAGCGGGATGGCGAGCGCATTGTCTCTGTACCCCGTTGGCCGATGAACACCCTGCCGCCCGTGACTCAGCCCCGCGCCAACGGCCTGGTGGACTGATACCTTTGCTACAGTCCGGTTTCCCGGCCCTGGGCCAGGCGAATCAGGTTGTTGCGGTGGCGGACCACTATCAGCAGCGCCAGCAGCCCGAACAGGGGCAGGGTTTCCGGTTCCAGCAGAGCGCTGATCACGGGGCCGCTGATGATGGCGATCAACGAAGCCAGCGCTGAAACCCGCCAGCGCCACATGATGACCAGCCACAGTGCCGCCATGATCAGCGTGGTTACAGGCGCCAGAGCCAGCCCGGCACCAAGGGCAGTGGCAACACCTTTACCACCTTTGAACCGGAAGAACACCGGGATCATATGGCCGGTAACAGCACACAGAGCCACCATTGCCTGCACCAGAATGGACAGGTCCGCCAGATGTGCCAGCCAGACCGGCAGCCAGCCTTTGAAGGCATCCAGCGCCAGGGTAATGGCGGCCGGTTGCCAGCCACCCGCCCGGTAAACGTTGGTGGCGCCGGGATTGCCGGAGCCCAGGGCTCTCGGGTCGGGTAATTTCCAGGAGCGGCAGACCGGCACAGCAAACAACACCGACCCGGCCAGATAGGCGGCGAAGCAAAGCAGAACAATCAGAATCGGGTTGCTGTTTACATCCATGGTCTGGTCCGGGGTAGCGCAGACGCCAGAGGGTGATCTGTGAGAAAATGGCAATCTGCAACATCATCGCAGGTCGGTCCACATTAGCGGGTGCCTGTGCGTTATTCAATCAGCCTTGAGTTTAAGACAGCGGGAGTCCGGATTGGCAGATATTGTGTTTATTGAGGGTCTGGCGGTGGAAACCGTGATTGGCGTTTACGACTGGGAGCGTGAGGTAAACCAGCGTCTTCTGGTCGATCTGGAAATGGCCTGGGATAACCGGACCCCGGGTAGTAGTGACGATGTTGCCGATGCTCTGGACTATGCCGCGGTCTGTGAGCGGGTGACCAGTTGTCTGCAGGAAATGCAGCCGGCTCTGCTGGAAAAAGCCGCGGAGGTGCTTGCCGGCATGCTGAAGGATGAATTCGGGGTGCGCTGGTTGCGGTTGACCCTGAACAAACCCGGTGCGGTGCCTTCAGCCCGGAATGTGGGTGTTCGTGTTGAGCGTGGAGAGCGAGCATGAGCCGGGTATACATCAGTATCGGCAGTAATATCGAGCGTTACCGGCATGTGACGGCTGCGCTGGATGCGTTGCAAGAGTGGTTTGGTGATCTGGTTATCTCACCGGTGTACGAAAGCGAAGCGGTTGGTTTTGATGGCTCGGATTTTCTCAATCTGGTGGTCGGGATTGATACCGATTTGTCGGTAGGCGACCTGACGCGGCGCTTCAAGCAACTGGAAGCTGATAACGGCCGGAAAACCGGCGCACCGAAGTTCAGCCCCCGGACCCTGGACCTTGATATTCTGACCTGCGATGACATGGCTGATGTGGTTGAAGGGGTGGCACTGCCCAGGGCCGAAATTCTGGAAAATGCATTTGTCTTGCGCCCGATGGCGGACATCGCGCCAGAGGAGGTTCATCCTGTGTGCGGGCAATCGTATCGGCAGTTATGGCGTGAATACGACACGGGCCAGAAACTCTGGCCGGTCAATTTCACCTGGCAGGGCCGCCAGATCTCACGTTCGGTTAGCTGAGCGAAACAACTCGATCAGATGGTCGGTGGCGCTGTCGCTGTCCGCATGGCCTTGTGGTGCGCCTTTAAGGCGTGGAAGAATTTCGTTGCCAATCTGCTTTCCCAGCTCTACACCCCACTGATCAAAACAGTCCACATCCCAGATAACGCTCTGCACAAAGGTGCGGTGTTCATAAAGTGCGATCAGGGCGCCGAGCGTTTCCGGAGTCACCTTGTCCATCAACAGGATATTGCCCGGCTGGTTGCCGGGGATGACCTTATGGGGAGCCAGTGCCGCCGCTGAGGCTTCGTCCATTCCACCCTGGATCAGTTCCTGCTTTGCCTCTGCCTCGGTTTTGCCGGCCATCATGGCGCGAGCCTGGCTCAGGCAGTTGGCGAACAGGATGGCGTGATGGTCTCCCACTGCATTGTGAGAGTGCATTGGAATAATGAAATCCGCCGGTATCAGCCGGGTGCCCTGGTGAATCAGCTGATGGTAGGCATGCTGGCCGTTGGCGCCAACGCCACCCCAGAGAATCGGGCCGGTCTGGTAATCTACCGGAGCGCCTTGCTGAGTCACCCGCTTGCCGTTGCTTTCCATATCCAGCTGTTGCAGGTGATCCGGCAGGTATTGCAGATACTCGTCATAGGGCAGAACCGCCTGGGTTTCTGCTCCCCAGAAGTTGTTGTACCAGATGCTGAGCAGGGCCATGAGCACCGGCAGATTGCACTCGGTAGGTGCTTCCTGAAAGTGGCGGTCCATGGCATGGGCACCCTTGAGCAGCGCGCGGAAATGATCCATGCCCAGGGTCAGTGCGATGGGCAGTCCGATGGCTGACCAAAGGGAATACCGGCCACCGACCCAGTCCCACATAGGGAAGATGTTCTGTTCATCAATGCCGAAACGCGTTGCTTCCTGAATGTTGGTGGTGACAGCCAGGAAATGGCTGGCAATGGCTGGCTGATTACCGCCGTTTGTCAGAAACCATTCCCGCGCAACCAGGCTGTTGCTGAGAGTCTCCTGGGTGCGGAAGGACTTCGACTGCACCAGAAACAGTGTGGTTTCCGGGCTCAGCGCCTTGAGTGTTTCGCTGATGTCGGTGCCATCGATGTTGGCAATGAAATGACAGCAGATGCCATTCCGGGCGAAGGGCGTCAACGCCTCCACGGCAAGCTTTGGCCCCAGAAACGAGCCGCCAATACCGATACTGACCACATCGGTAAACGCTTTGCCGGTGTGGCCGGTACGCTCGCCCCGGTGAATGGCATCGACCAGTTCTTCCATGCGGTCGAGTGTGGCATGAACTTCCGGCACCACATTTTTGCCGCCAACCAGAACCTCAGAGTCTGCCGGCTGCCTCAATGCGGTGTGCAGCGCCGGGCGGTTTTCGGTGTTGTTAACGATGTTGCCCTGCAACAGGTCAGTTCTGCGTGCTTCCAGGTCGCAGGCATGGGCAAGAGCGCTAAGTGCCTGTAGCACCTCGTCAGTCAGCCGGTTGCGGGAGAAATCCAGTGTCAGCCCAGCGCCTTTTGCCAGGTAGCGTTGGGCGCGCCCGGGATCCTGCGTGAATAATTCACGCAGACTGGTGCCGGTCAGTTGTTCCTTGTGGGCAATCAGGGCCTGCCATTCTGGCCGCTGTGTCAGGACCGGGGGCGTCTCAGGCATCAGGGTGTCCTTATCAGGCTTTGCTGTCGCTTGTCGTTCCGTGTCAACGGCTGATGGTAAGGTTGTCGATCAGCCGGGTGGTGCCCAGGAAAGCAGCGGCCAGCAACGTGATTTCCCGGTCGTTTTCAGTGGCGGGTTTCAGGGTCCGGCTGCTGACAATGTTGAAGTAGTCCGGGCGCAGGCCGGCACTTGCCAGTGCATCCCGCGCTTCCTGCTCCAGCGCATCGAAATCCGACCGGCCCTGCTGCACCTGCTCGGCAGTATTTTGCAGCGTCTGGAAAACAACAGGCGCTATGGCCCTCTCTGTTTCTGAAAGATAGCCATTGCGCGAGCTTTTCGCCAGGCCATCTTCTTCGCGAACTGTCGGCGCTCCGACGACCTGAACGGGGATCATCAGGTCACGGACCATTTTTCGGATCACCGCCAGCTGCTGGAAATCTTTCTCGCCGAATACGGCAACATCCGGTTGAACCATGTTGAAGAGCATGGTGACGACCGTTGCCACGCCTTCGAAATGGCCGGGGCGGCTGGCACCACAGTGGCCTTCACTGACTTCCGGCACGATGACCTTTGTCTGTCGTGCCATGCCTTCGGGATAAATCTCTTCGGCCGACGGTGCAAACACCAGGGTGTTGCCAGCGGCAGCCAGTTTGTCCTGGTCCTCGTTCAGGGTGCGCGGATAGGTGTCCAGGTCTTCGTTGGCGCCAAACTGCATGGGGTTCACGAAAATACTGGTGACTACGATGTCTGCAGCTTCCGAAGCTTTGCGAACCAGCGAGATGTGGCCTTCGTGCAGGTTGCCCATAGTAGGTACCAGACCGATGGTTTTGCCCTGCTGGCGGTAGCTGCGCAGTATGGAGCGTAATTCTTTCAGTGAGTGTACGGTTCTCATGCTTTGAACGTATGCTCCTCAGCCGGAAATGAGCGTTCTTTGACTGCCTTGGCGTAGGCGCCAATTGCCTCTGGAATGGACGCGGATTCTGCCAGGAAGTTCTTCACGAAGCGCGGCTTGTGGCCGGTTGTCAGGCCCAGCATGTCGTGGACGACCAGCACCTGGCCGTCGGTGTCGGAGCCGGCGCCAATGCCGATTACCGGTGCCTGTACCGCCTGGGTGATGCGCGCGGCCAGTGTTGCCGGTACGCACTCCAGAAGAATGACGTCGGCTCCTGCCGATTCCAGCTCGCACGCGTGTTCGATCATGGCTTCGGCTGCTTTTTCGTCGCGGCCCTGGACCTTGTAACCACCGAATTTGTTGACGAACTGCGGCGTAAGGCCAAGGTGCGCACAAACCGGAACGCCCCGCTCGCTCAGGGCCTGAATGGTGTCTCTCATCCAGTCGGTGCCCTCAAGTTTCACCATGTGGGCGCCGGCGCGCATCAGTTCAGCAGCGTTGTCCAGGGCGTCGGCGACGGTGCCATACGACATGAAGGGCATGTCAGCCATGATCAGCGAGCCTTTGTTGCCCTGAGATACGCAGCTGGTGTGGTAAACCATGTGTTCCATGGTGACCGGGATGGTGCTGTCCTGGCCCTGAAGAACCATGCCAAGCGAGTCACCAATCAGAATAACGTCTACGCCCGCTTCACTGACCACCTGTGCAAACGTGGCATCGTAGGAAGTGAGGGCCGAGAAGGCTTCGCCCTTTTGTTTGTATTCCCGCAGAGTATTGATGGTAACTGCCATAAGATCCTTGCCTTTTGGGTGGATGGGGCCAGTAAAGAGCCGGGATTGCCGGTTGCCAGGTTCCCTAGATTAATGCCGGCTCAGGCATGAAACAAGCGTTGCGTGGTGGCGTTAGCCGTGCGGCTGGGGTGGCAGTTTTCGCAGCGGGTTGTCGGGGCATTGCTCGAGCAATCCGCTGACGGGCCGACCATCGGGCAGGGTGAGGTCTGGGTTCAGATCCAGCAGTGGCCGTAATACGAAATTCCGGTTGGCCAGTTGGGCATGGGGCACCGTCAGGCGCTGATCGTCGATGGTTTCGTTGCCGAATATCAGCAAGTCCAGATCGAGTGTCCGTGGTCCCCAATGGCGTAAACGTTCCCGGCCATGGGCCTGTTCAATCGCCTGCAGGTGGTCCAGGAGTTGATGCGCGCTCAATGTGGTTTGCAGGCGGGCTGCCCCGTTCACAAAGTCTGGCTGGTCCTGAGGGCCTACCGGCCGGCTGGCGTAGAACGGTGACTGCGCCAGCAGTATGGTGTCCGGGAGGCCTGCCAGCTCGGCAACGGCCCGGGCCAGCTGTGCTGCAGGATCTTGCAGATTGCTGCCTAGCCCGATGTAAGCCTCGGTGGTCATGAGTTCGGCCGTTTCTGGGGCGGCTTACGTTTTTTTTTGCGTTTGCGCGGGCCGGCCGAGCCTACCTGGGCAATCATCTTTGATTGTCCGGATTCGTCGGTGTTCTGGAAGTCCGTCCACCACTGCCCCAGGCCTGGCTCGATCTCGCCGGTGGCTTCGCGAACCAGCAGGAAATCATAGGCGGCGCGGAAACGGGGGTGGCTCATGGTGGCGAAGGCGCGTTTGCCCTGACGCCGGGGTAAACGCATCTGCAGTTCCCAGATTTCTTTCATGGGGCCGGAGAAGCGCTTGGGAATAGACGTGGACTGCACCTGCTGGCCAATGACCCTGCCAATGGCGCCATGCAGCGCGGGTTGTACCGGGTCACCGTTGTCCTGGCGTCGGCGCCATTCAAACTGGAGGGCCGGCCAGAGCATGGCGGCAAACATGAAGTAGGGCGTGACCGATTTGCCCTGGGCAATGCGGGAGTCGGTATTGCGAAGCGCCTGGCGGATAAGTTCGTCAGGCTCACCTTCGTCTATGGCCGCAACGGTTTCCGGGAACAGTGGGGCCAGAAGGTTGTATTCACGAAGCAGGTCATAGGTTGCTTCACCGTAACCGGCAGAGAACAGTTTCAACACTTCATCAAACAGGCGCGCCGGCGGGATATTGGTCAGTAGCGGCGCCAGTTCGCGGATCGGTGCCCGGGTTTCCGGCTCGATGTCGAAACCGAGTTTGGCGGCAAAGCGAATGGCTCTGAGCATGCGCACCGGATCTTCCCGATAGCGGGTTTCCGGATCGCCGATCAGGCGGATTTGACGGTTTTTCAGGTCTTCAACGCCGTTGGCGTAATCAATAACGGTAAAATCGCGGATGCAGTAGTAAAGCGCGTTGATGGTGAAGTCGCGGCGCAGGGCATCTTCTTCCTGGGAGCCATACACGTTGTCGCGCAACAGCTGGCCATGCTCAGATGTTCGGTGCTCGTCGTCGGCCACTTCGTCCTGAACGTCTTTGGCATTGCCCCGGAAGGTGGTGACTTCAATCATTTCCCGGCCGAACACCACATGGACAATGCGGAACCGGCGGCCGATCAACCGGGAATTCCGGAAAAGATCGTGAACCTCTTCAGGCGTTGCATTGGTGGCAATGTCAAAATCCTTGGGTTTGCCACCCAGCAGGATGTCCCGTACGCCGCCGCCCACCAGGTAGGCTTCGTAACCGGATTTGTTGAGCCGATGTAATACCTTCTTTGCCGGCTCACTGATCATGGACCGGGAGACATTGTGCTGGTCTCTCGGGATCTCTTGCCGTTGGTAGTGTTTGGCTTTCTTTTTGCCGTTACCGGGCATGAAAGAGCGGAGTCTGTCTACAAGTCGTTTTGGCATGGAATTCCGTGATGGCTCTGCGCAAAAACCGGAAGTTTAACGGTTTGAGCAGGCTTTGCCCATGTTTGGCGGGAATTGATGGCTAAAGGGCCAGTTTAAAGCGGGTCTGGAGAAGATTTTTGGTTGCCGGAAAATCAAAAGGCGGATTCGTTTACACGAATCCGCCTCGAAAGCGTTGACGATCTGCATTGTTTTTGTTGTTGCCGGGATTGTTTTGATTGTTTTACCCCGTTGTCAGCCCTTATATGGGCCTTAAGCAATGCAAACGGAAAGCTTTGAATACGCAGAGTGGTCAGGAGCATACTGCGAATGCATTGGTAGATGTAGCGCTGCCTGTAAGGCGTTTTTTCTTCTCTACATTTACCGTTCGCAATTGCTGTGGAACCGCTAAAAAGCATAGTACCCAAAACGCTCAGTTCGCTTACGCCCTGTTTTTGTTTTTGTTGCCGGGCGTCTGGTGCAGCTTTTTATCTTTGTTATGTCGCTGCGTTGTCACTGTTGTTTTTGTTGTTGTGCGCTTAATAGTTTGCAGAGTCCGTGCCAGGTTTTTTAAATCGTTTAAGATCAGCAAGTTGAAAAAATTCGGGGTATAAGTGTTACCCCGTATTGGGGTGAGGTGTTACCCCGTGGCGGGTGTTACCGGCTGGAGTGTTACTGTGAGGAACACGCCGGTAACAATCTGAAATGGCGGTTGTCTATGCGCTTCCTCCGCTGCCGGAACTTTTCTTACGCGGAATGCCAAGGCGTTGACGGCGCTCCCAGAGAGATTTCCGGCTGATGCCCAGTTTGTGGGCAAGTTCTGTCTCGCTCATGCGGTCTTCGTTTTCCAGAACGTAATGCTGAAAATAATCCTCCAGCGACAGGTCATTGAAGGGTTCCGGGGTTGGCGCTGATGTGGGTTCGTTATCGCCTTCAACCAGGGTTTCGGGGATATGTTCGTCGTCCGGGTCACTGTCGAGATCCAGCACCGCCGGCGTGATTTCTTCGCCGTCTACCAGAATAGAGGCCCGCTCGATTGCGTTTTCCAGTTCCCGAACGTTACCCGGCCAGCGATATCGCTCAAGAAGCTGCATGGCTTCGGGGCTGAGATTAAGTTTTGGGCGGCCGAGCTTTTCAGCCTGTTGTTGCAGGAAACGCTGTGCCAGGCCGAGAATGTCTGAGCGGCGTTCCCGCAGGGGTGGTATGCGGACCTGCATGACATTCAGCCGATAATAAAGGTCTTCGCGGAATTCTCCGGTGCGGGTCATGGCTTTCAGGTTGCGGTGTGTGGCGGCAATCATACGCACGCTTACTTTCCGGCTTTCGGTTGAGCCTACTCGCCGGATTTCACTTTCCTGCAGAACCCTCAGCAGTCGGGCCTGGGCCTCCGCCGGCAACTCGCCGATTTCATCCAGGAACAGGCTGCCACCGTCGGCAGCTTCGATCAGGCCGGTGCGGGCGGAAACGGCGCCGGTGAAGGAGCCCTTTTCGTGACCAAACAGCTCCGATTCAATCAGACTTTCCGGAATGGCCGCGCAGTTCACCGAAATGAGTGGTCTCCGGGCTCTGGGGCTAAGCAGGTGTAATGCTCGGGCGGCCAGTTCTTTACCCGTGCCGGACTCACCCAGAATCAATACCGTGGTTTCAGTGGGCGCCACTTTTCGAATCAGGGTGAATACTTTCTGCATCGGCTCGCACTGGCCGAACATGATGCTGGAGGGGTCGCCCTCTTCGGTGTCGGCCGGGGTTTCTGCAGTGTTATCGCTGTCTGAGTGGCTGTCAGTGGTTTTGCGGGCCAGAATGTTTTCCACTGCTGCCAGCATTTCGTCGTGGTCAAAAGGTTTGGCAATGTAATCCACGGCACCCATTTTCATGGAGTCGACCGCTGACCGGAGGCTGGCATAGCTGGTCATGATCAGTACCGGGGTATTGGGAGCCCGGTTGATCATTTCAGTTCCGGCCGCGCCAGGCAGCCGGAGATCGGTAATGATCAGGTCAAAACCATCCGGCTCCAGTTCTTCTGCATCTTCCACAGAAATCGCGTCTGCCACTTCATAGCCGGCATGCTGGAGCAGCTTGCGCACGGCAGAACGGATAATGTCTTCATCTTCAACGATCAGAATACGAGGCATAGGTTGTTCATGACCTTTCGTTCGGGCTGCTGTGGCCGGTATCGGTTTCAGGCTCACAGGCTGGTAGACGCAGTCTCACGCAGGTGCCCCGGTTGCTGTCACTGTTGGCGGGGCTTTCAACCTGAATGTGCCCATAGTGCTCTTCAACAATGCTGTACACCAGAGACAGGCCAAGGCCGGTGCCTTTGTTGGGGGCCTTGGTGGTGTAAAACGGCTCAAAAACATGTTCAAGCTGGTCGGCGGGAATGCCGGAGCCGTTATCTGTTATTTCGATGATAGCGGAGTAGCCGTCGGTGTTTCCACTGATCCGTACGTTGCCACCCTCAGGAGAGGCATCGCGCGAGTTGGCCAGCAGATTGACGAAAACCTGCACCAATCGTTGCTCGTCACCCATGATGTAAAGGTCTGAAGGGCATTCGTTCAGGTAATGAATGCCCATTCCCCTGTCACTCAGAGACAGTAGGTTGATGGATTCAGCCACACACCGGTACAGACTGACCGGCTCATAGCGGTTGGTCTGGCTATGATTGCCGGTGCGCGCAAAATTCATCAGTGACTGAAGGATATTGGAGATGCGTCGGGTCTGTTGCTGTATCTGGTCCGCGGTTTCCAGAATGGAGGGATCATCGGTTTCAAACTTCAGATTCTGCGCCAGCGACGAAATGCCAGTCACCGGGTTGCCAATTTCATGGGCGACCCCGGCGGCCAGCCGGCCTACTGAGGCAAGTCGTTCACTGTGAATCAACTCATCTTCCAGCAGGCGGGTTTCTGTCTGATCCTCTACCAGAATGATAGAGCCACCTTCGGGGTGGTCCGGGCCACTGAGCGCGGCCTTGTGTAGGTTCAGCCAGTGAGGTTTGCCTCTCAGATCCAGGCGGTGTTTGTGGCGGTGCAGATCATCACCCCGGTTGAAGTCATTCAGCAGGACGTACCAGTGTTCCGGGAGCGCTGTCAGTCTGGCCCCTACAACTTCATCCGCCGGGATTTCGGTCAGTGCTTCTATGGCGTGGTTCCACATCAGAATCTCGCCGTCATCACCCACAGAGCATGCCGGAATGGGCAGATTCTGCAGGGTCTGGCGATAATGTCTGCGCAAATTGTCCAGTTCGCCGGCCAGCCCGGTTAACTGGCTCTGATAGTTTCCCAGGGCGCGTTCGACATAGCGAATGTCCTGGCCAGTGGTTTCACCGGTAACAGGCTTGAAGCCCAGATGTCTTTTGACGATGTCCCGGGCAATGGAAGGCCCGAGCAGTCCGGACAGATTGACTTCAACCTGGTCGCGCAACCGCCGCAACTGATAGGGGCGGAACTCCACCGTTGGCAGTTTCAGTTGAGCCAATGCCCGTTCTACTTCGCGCCTTGCAACGGAGGTGCCCAGAGGGTCTGTGAGATGCTGGATGAATTCGTTGGAGGATGTCGCCAGCAGTTCCCGCCGCTGGGGCCGTGACAACGCGCCCACGGAGCAGGCCTGGGCAGCGCTGATTTCTTCCGGCGAGGTCTGGCTGAAGATCGACACCAGAATGAACACGCTGGCGTTGATTGCCAGACTGAAAAACGTCAGCAGGTACCAGTTATCTTCGGACGGGCTGACGGGCAGTTGTAGTACATAGAGCAACTCGGTGGCGTAGGAAAAAGGAAGGACCATGGTCAGGGCCCAGATAAACAACCCGGTCAGCAATCCGGCGACCAGGCCGCGGCGATTACCCTGCCGCCAGTAGATGACGCCCAGTGCACCGGGCAGCAGTTGTAGAGTGCCGGTAAGCGAAATTGCGCCAAGAATCTGGAGTTCGAGATGTTGACCGACCAGTTCATGAAACAGTAACGCCAGAAACAGGATGACGGCGATCAACAGGCGCCTGACCCATTGCAGCCACCGATAGATGTCGGCCTGATCCCGGGGTGTTTTCAGCGGCAGAACAACGTGGTTGAGCACCATGCCGGAAAGCGCCAGAGTACTGACAATCATCAGGCCGCTGGCGGCGGAAAGGCCGGCAATGTAGAGAAAGAGTGCCAGTTGGGGCAAATCCAGAGCCTGGGCAATACCAATACTGAAAAATGCGGGCGGCATATCTACGGCAAGCGCCTGGCCGCCCCAGGCGATCAATGGCACGGGCAGCCCGATGAGCAGCAGATACAGCGGCAATCCCCAACTGGCTTTGGTCAGTGCCCTGGAAGAAGGATTTTCCGCGAAAGTCATGTGGTACATGTGGGGCAATACCAGCGCGGATGCAAAGGACATCAGGGCCAGCGCGCGCCAGCTGCCATCACCGCTCGGGTTTATTGATGGCTCGAAGGTGAACCAGCTTTGCAGCCCGCCCATGCCACCGAGCACTGAAAAAACGATAACTCCGCCCAATACAAGTAAGGCGATGACCTTGACCAGAGAGTCGAAGGCGATCGCCAGTACCAGGCCCTCGTGACTGCCTGTTCTCTGGTGCCGGCGCGCGCCAAACAGAATAGTGAACATAACCACGAACAGGCTGAACATGACGGCAATCAGCTTCGGTGAGGTATCTGGCGCCATCAGGCTTGCTGACAACGAAACCGCCTGAATCTGCATGCTCAATAACGCCAGTATCGCAGCGCCGGAGCAGAGTGTGACCAGGGTGCCTGCCCATTGACTGCGATAACGATAGGCAAAAAGGTCTGCCAGCGAGGTGAGCTGGTGGGCTCGGCTGATTCGGAGAATAGGGTTCAACAGTATCGGCGCTAACAGAAAAGCGACACTGATCCCCATGTAATAGGCCACGAAGTCGTAGCCGGACTCAACGGCCATGCCAACGGCGCCGTAGATTGCCCAGATGCCGGCAAAAACGCCGAGGCTGAGTGTGTAAATCAGCGGGTGTCTGACCCAACTGCGTAGCTTTGGCGTCTGTTCGGTGGCCCAGGCAATACCGAAAAGCAGTAGCAGGTAGACAAAGCTGGCCAGTAGCAGGCCGGTAGCGTTAAAGCTCATGTGGGTGTTGCCTGGATGTCAGGGGAATGGAATGCCGTTGCCAATGTGCCCGACCCCATGCCAGCACCTCATCGACGGCGCTGCTGGCCAGGCTGGGTGGTGGGCATTGTCCGAGAGCGGTCAGTGCCTCAACGAGGTTGGCGGCTGGCCGGTTGTCATCCAGCGACGCTGCATGGGTTTGCTTGCTCAATTTCTGGCCTTCATCATTCAGAATTACCGGTATGTGTAGCCACTGAGGCGGTCCGGAGCCCAGAGCGTGATAGATCTGTTGTTGCTGGGCCGTCATTTCCAGAAGGTCTGAACCCCGCACCACGTGGCTGATGGCCTGCTCAATATCATCAACGACCACGGCCAGTTGATAAGCATAGAAGCCTTCTTTGCGTAGGAGTACCGGATCATCAATTTCTGCACGAACCTGTTGCTGTTTTGGTCCAAGCAATTGGTCCCGCCAATGGCTGATCTCATCTCTCAGAGCAAAGCGAACGGCGTAGGGAGTGTCGCCGGATGCCGGTGTGCCTTCCCGGCAGCGTTCAGGGTGGTAGCCGCCGTGGGCACGAAGCTGTTTGCGGGAGCAGCGGCAACGGTAGGCCTGGCCCTGTGCCAGCAGGTACTGAATGGCAGCCTGATAGGCATCGTGTCGCTTTGACTGAAAGCACACCGGTTCATCGGGGAAGAGTCCGTGACAATCGAGAGAGTGCAGTATCTGGCCGGTGGCTTCCGGCGGTTCCCTCAAGGGGTCCAGATCTTCAATGCGAACCAGCCAGTCGCCACCAGCCGTGCGGGCTTCCAGCCAGCTTGCCAGCGCGGTAACGAGGGAGCCGAAGTGCAGCGGTCCTGTGGGGGAGGGCGCAAAGCGCCCGCGGTACCGTGGTTGCTCCATAGCGACTCAACAAGCCGGCTACCAGGGCGGCCGGCTTTCGATGGGGATCAGATGCCGGTCTGGCGCTCTCGGATTTCTGCCAGAGTTTTGCAATCAATGCACAGGGTAGCCGTGGGGCGGGCCTCCAGGCGACGAATGCCGATTTCTACGCCGCACTGGTCGCAGAAGCCATAGTCATCTTTGTCGATGCGATCAATGGTCTGGTCGATTTTCTTGATCAGCTTGCGCTCCCGGTCGCGGGTGCGCAGTTCCAGGCTGAACTCTTCTTCCTGGGTTGCGCGATCGCTGGGATCCGCGTAATTTGCCGCGTCTTCCTGCATGTGGTGCATGGTGCGGTCGACTTCTTCCATCAGCTCCTGCTTCCACTTCAGCAGCAGATCCTTGAAGTGCTGGAGCATCTCCGCACTCATGTATTCTTCACCCTTTGCCATTTCATAGGGGGTGAAGTTGGTAAAACGTTCGCTTGGCTGTTGTGCAGTGTTTGCCATGTAACCCGGCCTCTTGTTTGTACTTCACAAGAACGCTTTGCTTCCGCCGCGCCAGCACCTTCGCTGCGCGGATTACCCTGAATAAAGCATTCGTCCTGAAACGGGAATTGGCGGAAAATAGCAGATAAGTTGCGAGGGTGCCAGCCTTGTGACAATGACTTTTGCGGAGATCACATGAAGTTTCCTGAACCTTTGGTAGAAGGGCGGCTGATTCGTCGCTACAAACGTTTCCTGGCCGATGTACTGTTGCCTGATGGTAGCGAGGTTGTGGCCCATTGTCCGAACACCGGTTCCATGCTTGGTTGCCAGCCTGAGAACGCACGGGTCTGGCTGAGCCGGAGCGATAATCCAAAGCGCAAACTGAAGTACACCTGGGAGCTGGTGGAAACAGTGCCAGGCCAGTTGGCCTGCGTGAATACCGCCCGGCCCAACGTTCAGGCCCGCGAGGCGATTGAAAACGGCGTGATTTCAGAGCTTGCGGGATACCGTCGGTGTCGCAGTGAGGTCCGGTACGGTGATGAGAAGAGTCGGATTGATCTGCTGCTGTCTGGTCACGACGACCAGCCCGATGCCTGGGTAGAGGTAAAAAATGTGACGCTGGCGGAGAGTGGCCAGGGCTATTTTCCCGATGCGGTCACCGTGCGCGGACAAAAGCACTTACGGGAGCTGATGGCACAGGTTGCTAAAGGGGATCTGGCCGTTCTGCTTTTTGTTGTAAATCATACCGGTATTGAGCAGGTCAGGCCGGCGGATCATATCGATGCCCGTTATGGCCAGTTGTTGCGGCAGGCATGTGAAGCGGGTGTGGATGTGCTTGCTTACCGCGCCGAGCTGATTGGCGACGACGGTAACCCCACGGGTCGCCTGGACGTGGCAAAAGCAGTGCCGGTTGATCTTGAGCTGTAGGCAAGCGTGACAAATGCGCCCGGCATCACATTCAGCCGGGCGTCATCAGCTTACTGTTTGGGCAGAATGGCGTACCGCATGCGAGTGCCGTGGTTCAGAGACATGACGATTTCGTCTGCATCCAGCCGGTGCGGGAAGTAACAGCCGGATATTTTCGCGCTGGCAATGCTGGCGCCTTCCATTCGGGTTCTGGAAAAGTCGATGCCCCGGATGTCAGCGCCCCGGAAGTAGGCGTGCCGGAGGTCCAGGCCGGTAGCATCCAGCCCTCTCAGGTCCAGGCCCCTGAAATCCCCGTGCGCGAAGCTGGGAAGCTCCTGGAGCCCCGCTTTCTGTTCATTGAAGGCTTTGACATCTTCGTTCCGCAATATTTCGTAAAGCGGATGATCGATTTTCTGCAATTCGTGCTCGTTGAAGTCTTCCATTGTCTGCCCCGTGACAGTGTTCGTTGTATCCCGCAGTATAGTGTCCCGGATTGCCAGGTCGAGACACTGGTTGTTCCTACCTGCCTGCCAGGCCCAGATGCTGGCGGATTCTGTCGGCAACGGCTTCGGCTACGTGCTCCTGGTCCGTGTGCAGGTGAATTGTATGACTCTTTTCTTCGGCTGATAGCGGTTCGAACCAGCTTTGTTGCGCGTCCAGCAGAGCTTCTGTGGCTTCAGAAGCATCGCCTTTGCGCTTGCGAATCCACTCCCGGCGCAGTTGTTCCGGGGCTTCGCAATGCAGAAGCAGGAAGGGCACGCCCTGATTCTCCGCCACTTCGGCCAGCAAAGTGCGCTCTTCGTGTTTCAGGCTGGCGGCATCAACAATAACGGACAGGCCGTCAGCCAGTAGTTGAGCGGCGCGTTGCGCCAGTTGCTGATAGGTTTGTCGGGTCGCTTCCGGGCTGTACAGATCGGTACCGATGCCGGATTTGCTGTCGTCCAGCGGCCCCAGGCCATGCAGGCGTTTGCGTTCAATGTCCGAGCGCAGACGAACCAGCTCAAGTTCCTGGGACAGGGCAGCGCTGACACAGGTCTTGCCACTGGCGGATAGCCCGGTTGTGGCCAGCAGATAATGGTTGGGCATGGCTTCGCAGTCATCGGCCAGTTGGGCGTAGGTGCGATAGCTTTGCATCAACCCGGCCTTCTCATCTTCACTCAGGCCGGGATTGCCCATGGTGAACAGGGCAATCTTGCCTCGCACCATCGCCCGATAAGCCTTGTACAGGGGCAGCAGGGCGAGGCCTTCGAAGTCTCCCCGGTACTCAAGATAGGTGTTCAGAACCAGGTTGGCCAGCGCTGGCTCCCGTCGGGATTCAAGATCCATCAACAGGAAGGCCAGGTCGTTGATGACATCGATACACCGGAACGGGTCGCTGAACTCGATGCAGTCGAAGACGGTCACCTGGTCATTGAACACCGTAATGTTGGCCAGGTGCAGATCGCCGTGACACTCGCGAACCAGGCCGTTGGCCCGGCGTGAAGCAATCAGTTCCCGCTGACGTTCGAACGTGGTGCGGGTCCACTCTTCCAGGTTGTCCAGTTGTTTGAGCAGCTCCGGGTCATCCAGCAGCGGTCGAATCTGATCGAAATTTTCCTGCATTGCGTCGTAGACCGCTTCCGGAGTTCCCAGGGGCTTGTCGTCCGGGATCGGCGGCAGGGAATCGTGAAACTGAGCCACCTGGCGCGCCAGGCCGGACAGCAGCTCCGGAGGAAGGTTGCCCCGCTCCTGGCGTTTGTCGAATAGCTGGGACTGATCGAACTGCCGCATGCGAATGGCGTATTCAAAGGGCTCGCCGGCGCCGTTAATTTCTGGCTGGTCCGGTGTTCCGGTGATCGGCAGAACCTCCAGGTAGAGGTTGGGCGCCAGGCGCTGATTCAGGCGTAGCTCTTCTTCGCAGAAGTGTTTTCTGCGATCAAGGGTCGAAAAATTGAGAAAACCGAAGTCCACTGGTTTTTTGATCTTGTAGGCGTAGTCGCCGGTAAGAAGAACCTGGGAAATATGGGTTTCGATAACCTGAAAGTCTTCCACTGGATGGTCGTACAATTCCGGATTTTGCAGTGCCTGAATCAATGTGGTTTCAGCGTTGGCGCTCACTAGTGTGCTCCTGGTTCAGTGAAGCTGTTGATTTTTATCGGTCTACTATAACGGGCTGATTACAGAAATAACACACAACAAGGCTGCCGGTGGCCTCGCCCGGTTCGTTATAATCCCGCCATGACTCAATCCCGATCTTCCCGTAAAAAGTCTTCAGGCAGCGGCCTGCTGCGTTTATTGCTTCGAGTTGGCCTGCTTGGCGTTGTTTTCCTCGCCGGCTGGATGATTTATCTGGACGCAGAAGTAACCTCCCGTTTTGAAGGCCGACGTTTTGAGGTGCCGTCCCGGGTATACGCCCGGCCGCTGGAATTGTATGACGGTGCCAGTGTGACCGCCTCCGGGCTTGTGACCGAGCTGGAAATGGCCGGTTATCGTCGCGGTGACGGCCGGCGGCCCGGTAGTTACCAGCGCAACAGCGGACGGTTTGTGATTTCTACCCGGGGATTCGAATTTCCGGATGGCGAAGAGCCCCGGCGCCAGCTATCGCTGACCATCAAGGGCGACCGGGTAAACTCGCTCTCAGTGCGGTCGGGACCGGACTCTGCGGTAGTCAGGCTGGAACCGGCGCGGATTGGCGGAATTTATCCCGCGCATCGGGAAGATCGTGTGCTGGTTCAACTTGCGGACGTGCCCGAACGGCTGACCGGTGCTTTGCTGGCGGTAGAAGATCAGGATTTCTATGATCACTTCGGGGTCGCGCCGTTGTCTATTGCACGTGCGATGTTAGCGAATATTAAGGCCGGGCGGATTGTTCAGGGCGGAAGTACCCTGACCCAGCAACTGGTGAAAAACTTCTTTCTGACCCGTGAGCAGACCCTGGTGCGCAAGGCCAATGAAGCCCTGATGTCGGTATTGCTGGAATGGCACTATGAAAAAGACGATATTTTGGAAACCTATCTGAACGAGGTTTATCTGGGGCAGGCGGGGAGGCGGAGCATCCATGGCTTTGGTCTGGCCAGCCAGTTCTATTTTGGCGAGCGGTTGAAGGATCTGGGCGTACACCAGATGGCGCTGCTGGTGGCGATGGTCAAAGGGCCGAGTTATTACAATCCTCGCAGGCATCCGGAGCGGGCCCGGGAAAGGCGGAATCTTGTGCTTGGGCAGATGGTGAAAGCCGGCCTGCTTACAAGCTCCGAATCTCGGCAGGCTGCCGGCCGTGCACTGGATGTCACTGATCGGCCTTCGTACAGTGATAACCGCTACCCCGCCTATATTGATCTGGTGCGCCGACACCTGTCCCGGGAGTATCGCCAGCAGGATCTGCAGAGTGATGGTTTGCGCATATTCACCACCCTGAACCCGGCGGTGCAGCAAGCCTCGGAAACGGCGGTCCGGGATATGCTGCCCAGACTTGCCGGCAAGGACACTCTGGAAGCCGCTTTGGTGGTCACCGCAAAAAACAGTGGCGAAGTCCTGGCGCTGGTGGGAGGCAAAGACCCTGAGTTTTCGGGGTTTAACCGTGCCGTGGATGCCCGCCGGCCGATCGGGTCGTTGATCAAGCCTTTTATCTATCTGACAGCATTGCAGCAGCCGGAGCGCTATACGCTGATTTCTCCGGTGCTGGACCGTGCCTTCACTCTGGAGTTCGATGATGGCAAACGCTGGCAGCCATCAAACTACGACGGCAAGCAACGGGGTGAGGTGCCGCTGCATCGTGCGTTGTCGCGCTCATACAACCTGCCCACCGTTCGGGTAGGACTGGATGTGGGTATCCCGGAGGTACAGAAAACGTTGAGGGCCTTCGGCGTTGATGCGCCGATACCGGATTATCCCTCAATGTTACTGGGCACTCTGGCGCTGACGCCGGTGGAGGTTGCACAAATCTATCAGGGCCTGGCCTCGTCCGGCTTCAATACGCCTCTGCGGACGATCCGGGAAGTAACAGATGCCCATAACGAGCCCTTGTCCCGCTACAGCCTGGAAGTGGATCAGGTAGCCGATGCGTCCGCGGCGCATCTGGTTCAGTACGTGATGCAGGAAACCGTGCAGGAAGGTACCGGTCGTTCAGTTTATAACTGGTTGCCGGAGCAGCTTACGCTGGCCGGTAAAACCGGCACCACCGACGATGGCCGCGATTCATGGTTTGCCGGTTTCAGTGGTGATTTGCTGGCTGTTGCCTGGGTTGGCCGGGATGACAATGGCCCCACCGCATTAACGGGTGCATCCGGCGCTTTGCCGGTGTGGTCGTCCATGATGGCCAGAGTGCCACAGCATGGGTTCTCGCCGGTCGTGCCCGATGGTGTGCGCTATCACTGGGTCGACGCCGAACAGGCAGCGCTGACAGACGAAAACTGCGACAATGCCCGGTTGATGCCGTTCATCACTGGTAGTGAGCCGGAGCGTCGCATAGAGTGTGACGGCAACGTTGGCGGTCAGATACGTAGTTGGTTTAAAGGATTGTTTCAATGAATAAACAGGTATTACTGCGCACCGGTTTGATGACGCTGTTTTTGTCGATTGCCGGTTGTGCCAGCGGTCCCGGCGGCGAATCCATTTACGTGCCTATGGGTGGTGAGTCAAAGCCTGAGGCTCCTCAGCCACCCGATGCTGCCGAAGATGACCAGGATTCCCAAGAACCGGTGTGGCGCAAAAGCGAGCAGCCTGAAGTGGAAGAGCCCGAAGCACCTGCCCGTTCACCGAGTTACCGGGAATCCGGAGATGAGCTTCCATCGGCGGCACTGGCGCTGATCCGGGAGGCAGACCAACGCCTGAGTCAGGGTGACTCAAGCGGTGCTATTGCCAGTTTGGAGCGGGCTCAACGCATTGCGCCGCGGTCACCGGAGATCTATTTCAAGCTTGCTGAGGGTTATGTGCAAAGCCGGAATCTGGGTTCTGCCGAGCAGTTCACGCTCAAAGGCTTGTCGCTGGCAGGTAATGATACCCGCATGCAGAGGGCAGGCTGGTTGTTGCTGGCGGATATTCGCCGGGCGAGAGGTAATGTGGCCGGAGCCGATCAGGCGGAAGCAAGAGCCAGTGCCTTGTAGGGATGGTATTCGTTAACTGGACGAGCGGTGGAGGCCGTTAAGCACTCCACCGCTGTCGATACACCGTTGATCAGAGGGTCGTCATGACCTTCCTGGCGGCAGCAATGGTGTCTTCAATGTCTTTATCAGACAGTGCCGCACAGACAAAGCCCGCCTCGAACGCTGACGGGGCGAGATAAACGCCTTCATCCAGCATTCCCTGGAAAAACTTCTTGAAACGCTCCGCATCGCAGGCCATCACCTGATCGAAACGGCTGATGTTCGGCTCTTCAGTGAAGAAAAGCCCGAACATGGCGCCGGCACTCTGAACGGTCAACGGGATACCGGCTTCGTCAGCTGCCTGCTTCAGGCCTTTGGTGAGACGGCTGGTCTTTTCCGCCAGGCGATCGTGAAAACCGGGCTCGGAGATGGCATTCAGGGTGGTCAGGCCAGCGGTCATGGCCAATGGATTGCCACTCAGCGTGCCAGCCTGATAAACCGGACCCAGCGGCGAAATGTGCTCCATGATTGCCCGTTTGCCCCCGAACGCACCGACCGGCAGGCCGCCACCGATAACCTTGCCCAGAGCCGTGAGGTCTGGTGTTACGCCATAGAGGCCTTGCGCGCCACCCAGAGACACCCGGAAGCCGGTCATTACTTCGTCAAAAATCAGTACGGTTCCGTGTTCATCACATACTTCACGAAGACCTTCCAGGAACCCCGGTGTTGGTGGGATGCAGTTCATGTTGCCGGCGACCGGCTCAACAATAATGGCGGCAACCTGATCGCCGATTTCCTTGAACGTTTCCCGCACGCCGTCGATGTCGTTGAAATTCAGCGTAATGGTGTGCTCGGCCAGGCTGGCGGGAATGCCCGGTGAGTTGGGTACGCCCAGTGTAAGAGCGCCAGAACCGGCTTTTACCAGCAGCGAATCCACGTGGCCGTGGTAGCAGCCTTCGAATTTCACGATCTTGTCACGGCCGGTATAGCCACGGGCCAGACGAATGGCGCTCATGGTGGCTTCGGTGCCGGAGTTGACCATGCGTACCAGATCAATCGATGGCACCAGCTCACAAACCTTCTTTGCCATTTCGGTTTCAAGGGCGGTGGGGGCGCCGTATCCGATGCCGAGGTCTACCTGCGCGTGCAGGGCATCTTTGATGCGCTGGTCTGAGTGGCCAAGAATCATCGGGCCCCAGGAGCCAACATAATCAATGTAGCGGCGGTCGTCTTCGTCAAACATGTAGGCGCCTTCGGCGTGCTTGAAGAACAACGGAGTGCCGCCCACGCCCTTGAATGCCCTGACCGGCGAGTTCACGCCACCTGGAATGTACTTCTGGGCCTGTTCAAAAAGGGTTTCCGAATGGGTCACTGTGAGCTCCTGTCAGTATGATTTGCGAAAGATGGATGATGAGTGGCGAATAATTGCGCGAAAGTTCTGGCCCGGTTTTCAACCTGTTCGGGTGTTCCGCCAAACAACCCGCCTACTACTGCAAGCAGATCCGCACCGGCTCTGATTAATGGTTCGGCATTATCTGTTGTGATGCCGCCTATGGCGGTTACCGGTAACCCGAGGGCTTTGGCCTGTGTCAGTACCGAGGCATCCGCAGGCGGTGCTCCCGGTTTTGTGTTCGAGTTATAGAATCGCCCGAACGCCAGATAATCCGCGCCGTTGGCTTTGGCGGCACGGGCCAGCTCCAGGCGATGGTGGCAGGTTATGCCGATAATCGCATCCTCGCCAAGTAGTGCCCGGGCCTGTGGCAGGGAGCAGTCTTCCTGCCCCAGGTGTACACCGCTGGCTTTTACCCGCTTGGCAAGCGGTGGGTCGTCATTGATCAGCAAGGGCACCCCGGCCTGGCCGCATAATCGCGCCAGATCGGCGGCCTGGCTCAGGCGCTCGCCATCTGTAGCGGTCTTGCTCCGGTACTGTACCAGCACGGCACCACCCCTCAGTGCTGCTTCTACTGCTGGCAGCAATTGGCTGGCCGGCGTCAGCTGGTCGTCAGTGATGGCATACAGCCCCGGAATCAGTGTTCCCACAGAATGCCCCGGTCCGGGATTCGCTGGCCTTTGCCGACCGACAGAGCATGTAACAGAGTCCGGTGCACGTAGTTCTGAGCCTGGGAAATGGCGGCTCTGGGCGAAAGTCCGCAGGCCCTTCCGGCGGCAATGGCTGCCGCCAGCGTGCAGCCGGTGCCATGGTATTCGTTGGCGCCAATACGCTCAATCTCCCACTCCATAGGCTCGGGAGCATGGTTGAATAGCGTATTGATAATATGAATGCCCGAACCGTGGCCGCCAGTGGCCAGCACGGATTCACAGCCAGTCTCCATCAGGTTCCGGGCGGCTGTGGGGGTATCATCGCTGCCGCCCAATAAGGCCAGTTCTTCACCATTTGGCGTGAGAATTTCGGCTCTGGGGAACAGTTTTTCCTTCATGGCCTGTACCAACCGGGCGTCGGCCAGATCGCCACCGCCGGCTGCCTTGATAACCGGATCGGCAATCACGGGTACCCCTGGCAGGGTTTCCAGGAATTCGACCAGCACGTCCAGAACCTCGGCATTACCCAGTGCGCCGGTTTTTACCGCATGAATGGGCACGTCATTGGCCAGGCACTGGAGTTGCTGGCGAATCAACTCGGGGTTTACGGCTTCAGCGCCCAGAACATTATGGGTGTCCTGAACCGTGAGGCAACTGAGCAATGGCAACGGATGGGCTCCCAAAGACGTAATGGCCTGAATATCGGCCTGGATGCCGGCGCCGCCGGAAGGGTCCAGGCCGGACAATACCAATACATGGGGACGGGTATAACGTTTATTGATGACCTTGCCTCCTCAGAAAGGTTTTACCACCGCCAGGATAACCACTGCCAGCAGGATAAGTACCGGTAATTCGTTGAACCAGCGATAAAATACGTGGTCACGTGTGTTCTTGTCGTCCCGGAAGACTTTCACCAGATGGCCGCAGTAGAAGTGGTATGCAATCAGCACGGCAACCAGCAGCAATTTGGCGTGTAACCAGCCCTGGCTGAAATAGCCTGACAGATTGTAACTGAGTAGCCAGATGCCAAAAATAACCGTCGCTATCATTGATGGCGTGGTGATGCCCCGGTAGAGCTTGCGCTCCATGATCTTGAAGCGTTCGCGACCGGCCTGATCCTCGCAGGCGGCGTGGTACACAAATAAGCGGGGCAGATAGAAAATGCCGGCAAACCAGCACACCAGAGAAATAATATGAAAGGCTTTCACCCAAAGCATGGATCAGCTCCGTCGGTATTGATAATAACTTTCTATGTCGGATTTAAGTACCACACCATAAACCCGCTGGATCATCGGAGCCACATGACGTTGTACGTATAGCGCTTCTGCGCGCGTGCTGTCGAACTCGTTCAGCGCTTCTTCCAGCGTGGCCTGGTACTGTACCGGCGCGAGATCCCGACGATTAGCAGGAATAGCCAAAAGGTCGACACTTTTGGGTGGCTCAATGCCTTCCTCCCGCACTTCTTCTTCGCAATCTTCCAGGTAACGTGCCAAGTCTACGGCGGGCAATAATGCCATTGGTCCCTGGCTTCCTTCTATCAGTAACCATTTCGGTTCCGATTTCAGGGCCTTCCGGGCCTCTTCGACGGTCAGTTCCCGTTCCGTTCTCAGAATGCTCCGGTCCATGATTGCACCCACCGAGACCCGGCGGAGCGCCTGGATAACCGGCGAACTCTGGTAACTGAGCCCCTGGCTTTTCAGTATGGTCAGGAACAGGGACTTTTTGCCGAAGGCTTCACTGGTCACAAGGCTGGCGGTGGTGATAACCAGCATGCCCGGCAGAATGATATTCGGGTTGCGTGTCAGTTCCATCAGGGCCATCAGGGCGGCGAGAGGAGCCTGCAGAATGGCTCCCATCATTGCGCCCATACCGAGCATGGCGTAAAAACCAACGGAAGATGCCTGTTCCGGGAACATATAGCCCCCAACAACCCCCATGGCGCCGCCAATGGTGGCGCCCATAAAAATGGTGGGGCCTATCACTCCGCTGGGCATGCCCAGGCCAATGGTCAACCCGGTGATAAGGAGCTTGGCAACGCCAACGCCCAGCAGCACCCAGAATCCGAGCTCGCCATGCATGGTGTCGCTGACGGTGTCGTAGCCAATGCCCATGGTTTCCGGAACGAGTAGCGCAAAAGGCACCATCAGTAAGCCGGCCAGGCTGATTCGGAGCAATACCGGCCTGTGATGGTAGCGGCCCATGCTGTCCACCAGATGAATAAAACCGGCGGCGGCAATGCCGATAATTACCGCAATGACCAGGATCCACGGGATTTCCAGCAGGGAATTCATGGTCAGGGCCGGTACACTGAACGCCGGTTCGGCTCCGTAGACCGCCTGGGTGACGATAGCGGCACTCACCGCGGCAAGAATGATGGGCGTGAAGCCGGCGATGCTGTATTCCATCATCACCACTTCCATTGCGAAAATGACCCCGGAAATGGGGGTGTTGAAAGAGGCAGAAATGGCGGCGGCACAGCCACAGGCAACCAGCGTTCGAATGCTGTTGTTGGGCAGGCGCATCCACTGGCCCAGCAGACTGGAGAATGCGGCGCCCAGGTGTACCGCGGGCCCTTCCCGGCCGGCTGACTGCCCGGTAGCGACGGTAGTGACACCGGCAATGAACTGGACCACGGCGCTTTTAAAGGAAATATAACCCTGGTGGTAATTCAGTCGCTCCATGATATGAACGACACCCACTTTGCGGTCATGAATGGCCAGCCGATGAAGTAGCAGCCCGAGCCCCAGGGCGCCGGTAAGAGGGAGCAGGCCACGAGTGAGGATGTCGAGCTCCTCGAAGCTTTCAGAGCCTCCACCGGGAAGAAAGTATTCCAGCGGCCACTCAATGGCCAGGCGGAAAAGCAGGATGACAGCCCCGGTAACCAGTCCCGAGAGCAGGCCCAGCACCGCCAGTTGCGGGAGGGCGTCCACTCCGGAGAGTTTGCGGCGGAAAACAGGAATCAGGTTTTCTGTGATCTGTTGCCTGATGTTACGCATGGGCGCCGGATTCCGGTTGCGGTGGAAAGGCCATTCAGAGGGTTTTCAGCACATTGTAGCCGTGCCCCGGAAGGGTGCAATAAGTCATTGGCTTATCGTGGTAAACTATCAGCAAATTCTGACCCGATTACGTTGGAGAGAAGAGTGATCAAAACAGGCATCGTTGGTGGTACCGGATACACAGGTGTGGAGCTGCTGCGCATTCTGGCGGTTCATCCGGAAGTTGAGGTGAAGTGCATAACATCACGCTCCGAAGCGGGCATGCCGGTCGCCGACATGTACCCGAACCTGCGAGGGCATTTCGACCTGGTGTTTTCCGAACCGGATCCTGATGTGCTTGCGGAGTGCGACCTGGTGTTTTTCGCAACGCCTCATGGTGTGGCCATGCGCATGGTTCCGGAACTGATAGAAGCCGGCGTACGGGTGGTGGATCTGTCTGCGGACTTCCGTATTAAAGACCTGGACGTATGGGCCCAATGGTACGGCATGGAGCACGAAACCCCTGAGTGGGTTGCCAGGGCAGTCTACGGGCTGCCGGAGGTGATGCGGAATGAGATTCGTCAGGCTCAGCTGGTTGCCAACCCCGGCTGTTACCCCACAGCTGTGCAACTGGGCTTTCTGCCTTTGCTGGAAGCTGGGCTGGTGGATTCAGGCCGGTTGATTGCTGACGCCAAGTCCGGAGCCAGTGGTGCCGGTCGTCAGGGGAAAATCGGAATGCTGCACGGGGAGGTGGGCGAGAGCTTCAAGGCCTACGGCGCTTCTGGCCATCGTCATTTGCCGGAAATTCGTCAGGGTCTGAGTGCTGCTGCCGGTAAACCGGCGGGCGTGACTTTCGTGCCCCACCTGGTGCCGATGGTTCGTGGCATTGAGGCGACATTGTACGCTGAACTGAGCGATTCCGCCGATTTTGATCGTCTGCAGGCGTTGTTCGAAGAGCGCTACAAAGATGAACCGTTTGTTGATGTTATGCCGTTTGGCAGTCATCCGGAAACCCGCAGTGTGCGCGGGGCCAACCAGTGCCGTATGGCGCTGCACCGCCAGGAGCAGAGCAACATGGTGATTGTATCGTCGGTCATCGACAACCTGGTCAAAGGCGCGGCAGGGCAGGCGATCCAGAACATGAATATCATGTTTGGTCTGGACGAAACCATGGGGCTGACTGCTCCGGCGCTGCTGCCCTGAGGCTGAATGCAGGTGAGCGAGCGACAGCCGTGTTCTGAACAATCCGGTTCCGCCAGGATCCCGAGACGATGGATTCTGCTTCTGTTGGCTTGCGTGCTGGTGGCCGCCATGGTGGGTTATGCGATCGGCATGGCAGAGCAAAGTCGCCAATTCTCCACGGTCGAAGCCTCCAATAAGGCGTTACTCGAGGAAGTGGCTGAGTTGCGCGACCAAAAGCACCAGGCGCGATTAAAGTTGGCCAGGCTGGAAAGTGACCGGGCTGTTGATACTCAGGCAATGAAGGAGGCCAGGAAAGCCATTGTTGCGCTGGAAACCCGAGTCTCCGAACTGGAGTCCGATCTCGGTTTCTACCGCAACATCATGTCACCTTCTGAAACCGAAAAGGGATTCCAGCTGGACCGTTTCGTATTGACACCCACCGACCAGGAGCGAGTGTTTGAATACGCTCTGGTGGCCATCCAGGCTGGTGATAACGAACGTTTTTTGTCTGGTCGTCTCGTCATTACCATTAGCGGGGCTCAGGACGGAGGCCCGTTGGAGCTTCGGTTGCATGATGTCTCGAAAGATGTGGACAATGAGGGCATCGAGTATCGGTTCCGGTATTTCCAGGATGTAGAGGGCAGGGTAGTGCTGCCTGAGGGATTTCAGCCGGAAGAGGTGCGAGTGGTTGCCCGGGGCCGCAGGACAAGTGAGCCGGTTCTTGAAGAAGCCTGGAACTGGGAGGATTTGTTGGTGCGTGAAAGTCCGAATAGTTGATTGTTTTACTCAGGAATACCATAATCACCGACAGACGAATTTTGCCGGAGGCAGACCTTGAGTGTAGTGCAGCAACAAATGGCAGCGCCGTTCTTCTTTAGCGACAGTGCGGTAACCAAAGTACGTGAACTGATAGAAGAAGAGGGCAACCCGGATCTCAAGCTGCGCGTGTTTGTGACCGGGGGCGGCTGTTCCGGGTTCCAGTATGGCTTTTCCTTCGATGAAAATCAGGAGGAAGACGACACTGTGGTGGAACATGACGGCGTGAAGTTGCTGGTGGATCCCATGAGCTACCAGTATCTCGTCGGGGCAACCGTTGACTATCAGGAGGGGTTGCAAGGCTCCCAGTTTGTAGTCCAGAACCCGAATGCCACCTCTACCTGTGGCTGCGGCAGCTCCTTCGCTATCTGACCTTATGCCGGGTGAATTGCACCCAGCACACGCTCGCCTTTTGCTCCGGTTACCTCCGGAACATTGCCCGCCAGCCCCCGCAGGGTTTGCCTGGCCAGCCAGGCAAATGCCACTGGCTCCACCCACTGTGGGTCAAGGCCGAGCTCGGCTGTGGTTCTGAGCGCCACGGAACCAAGCCCCCTTCTAAGTTCTTCCATAAGCAGTGGATTGAACGTACCGCCTCCGCAGGCATAAACCGCCATGCCGGTCGATGGTTCCGGCAGTTGCCGGAGTATTGTGGTAGCCGTTAACTGCAGCAGTGTTCTCTGGACATCTTCGGGAGGAACATCATCAAAGCGTTGCAGATGAGTGTTGAGCCAGCCCAGGTTAAAACGCTCTTTGCCGGTGCTTTTCGGTGGCGGTTTCACGAAATAGGCATCGGATAGCAGGGTCTCCAGCAATTCAGAGTTCACGTTGCCTTCGCTGGCCCACTGGCCGCTTTCATCGTAGTGTTTTCCGGTCTGGTCGTAACACCAGGCATCCATCAGCGCATTGGCGGGACCGGTATCGAATCCGGTGATCGCGGCGGCTGTATCGGCCGGCAGCCAGGTAATATTGCCAATGCCGCCAAGGTTAAGGATGCACCGGTCCTGCTTCGTCGAGCGGAACAGCCAGCGATGAAAGGCCGGGACCAACGGCGCGCCCTGTCCCCCGGCTGCGAGATCACGGTTACGGAAATTCGACACCGTGGTAACGCCCGTCGTCTCGACAATAACAGAAGGGTTGCCGATCTGTATTGAGAAGGGCGCAGTACCGGATGGCTGATGGCGAATCGTTTGTCCGTGGCTGCCTATGGCATGGATGTCGGTGCTTTCTATTTCTGCCCGGTGGATCAGTTCATTTGCGGCGAGCGCAAAATGTTGGCCGGTCAGAGTGTCGAGCTCCCCGAGTTCGTCCGGGTCAGCATGATTCCCGATGGCCTGTAAGAGACGGACTCGAAGATCCTCGGGATAGGGGAGTGAAAAAGAGTCCAGTATCTTTAACCGCTGATCGTCAAACGACACCAGCACAGTGTCCACTGCATCCATGCTGGTGCCCGACATCAGGCCGAGCCAATACTTCGCGCTCATTCGCTCGAAGCCATGGCCAGTTGTTGAGGGTTCTCGCGAAAAACGTTGAACTGGGCGAGCCTTTGCTCTGTGGCCTGCTTGAATCGCGCCATTTCGCTGGACGGGATCGGCTTGGCGTCTGGCAGTTTCACTGTGCGTGAATTTTTGGCTGCACCATTGATGCGGAATTCATAATGCAGGTGAGGCCCGGTAACCATCCCTGAAGAACCAAGGTAGCCAATCGTCTCACCCTGCTTTACCCGGGTGCCATTCTTTATTCCCTTGGCAATACCGCGCATGTGGGCGTAGAGCGTTGTGATGTTATCGCCATGCTGAAGAATAACGGTGCGACCGTAGCCACCCTTCCAGCCGGAGAATTTCACCCGGCCACTGCCTGCTGCCTTGATCGGCGTTCCCGGAGGTGCTGCATAGTCAGTGCCTTCGTGTGGACGAACCACGTCGAGCACCGGGTGTCGGCGCTGAAGGTTAAACGGTGAGGAAACTCGAGCATTGATCGGGACACGCAAAAAGGCTTTGCGCATGCTTTTGCCTTGCGGGGTATAGTAATCAGCGTCACCGTTGCTGTCGGTATAAAGCAGCGCCACGTGTTCGCTGTCGCGGTTGATCAGTCGGGCCGATAATATTCGGCCCGTATCGAATTTTTTCCCATCTACATACAGTTCTTCATAGACCAGCTCGAATCGGTCACCTTTTCGAATGTCGTAAACGAAGTCGATAACCCAGCCGAAGATGCCGCTCATTTCCATGGTCAGCCGGTCAGTGAGCCCGGCTTCACGGGCGGCGAGGTAGAGGGAGCCGTCAATCTCCCCGGAAGCAAAAACCGGCCGGGCTTCGGGTTCCCGGACTTCGGTTTCGCCGGTGAAGCCCTCATCGGCTTTCGTGATTTTCAGTGACTCGAGCAAGCTGCGCTTCAGCTCTATTGCTACCAACTGGCCTTCATCGTTGGTGCCAAACTGAATTTCCTCTCCCGCATACAGGCGTTGAAGCTTATCCGCTTCGCCTTCGCCATGAATTACAGAAAGCATGATGCCATCGTTAAAGCCGGCTTTTTTGAAGAGCGATGAGAGAGTGTCGCCAGACTTGATATCGAACGCTTGCCAGTCGATTTCCGGCAGCGATGATTTCGCCTGAGGAGCTGTATTCCCGGCATTGGCACCTGGCGCTATAGATGCTTGTTGTGCGGTGTCTGGCCCGGCCCCTTTGTTAACGGTCGCGTTGTGGACGGAAGAGGCGTCTTTCCCGGCATCGCCTTGCTGGTCAAGGTCAATGGTGTAGGACATCCGTTTGGCTTCGACATCAGTACTGGGACTCATGAGCGCCGCGGTACTGATTACTGCCGTAGCCGCAGCTGCCAGGGTTATGTGTGTCTTCGACAAATTCTTGAGCACGGGCCTCACCCACTTTTGATATGTATTCCGGCAAGTTGTACTGGCTATTTCAACGCCAGATCAATTATAGACCAACAGATTACCGTATATGACGGAAGTGGGACAGTGTCCAACATTACGGTTGATGCCGGGCGTGGTCGAACACCTTTGCCTGACACTGCTATAATGCGCGCCTTAATTTATCCGGCTGGTCCAAAGTTGGCCATGCATACTTTATCAAGAGGCACCGGCAGCGCGCAGATTTGTTTTGCGAATTTGGGCACCAGGTCCGGCCTGTCAGATACAAATAGGGACAAGAGTTCATGGCATCACTAGATGAAGCTGTAGCCATTATCAAGCGCGGTATCGACGAGCTGATTCCGGAAGAGGATCTTATCGAAAAGCTGAAAGAAGGGCGGCCGCTCAGAATCAAGGCGGGTTTCGACCCCACCGCGCCCGATCTTCATCTGGGGCACACGGTTCTTATTAACAAGCTGCGTCAGTTCCAGGATCTGGGGCATGAAGTGATCTTCCTTATTGGTGACTTTACCGGAATGATCGGAGACCCCACCGGTAAAAGTGCCACGCGTCCTCCGCTGACTGACGAAGAGGTGCGGCAGAACGCGATTACCTATAAGGAGCAGGTGTTCAAGATCCTGGATCCGGAGAAGACCAGGGTTGTCTTCAATTCTGACTGGATGAACAAGATGACGGCGGCTGACATGATCCGTCTTGCCGGCCAATATACCGTTGCCCGAATGCTGGAGCGGGATGATTTCACCAAGCGCTACCGGGCCGAGCAGCCGATCGCCATCCATGAGTTTCTCTATCCGCTGGTCCAGGGTTACGACTCCGTTGCACTTGAAGCAGACGTAGAGCTTGGCGGTACCGATCAGAAGTTCAATCTTCTTATGGGGCGCATTCTGCAGAAGCACTACGGTCAGAAACCGCAGGCCATTCTCACTGTCCCGATCCTGGAAGGCCTGGATGGCGTGCAGAAAATGTCCAAGTCCCTGGGTAACTATGTCGGGGTAAATGACTCGCCGGGTGAAATGTACACCAAGCTCCTGTCCATGCCGGATGATTTGCTGTGGCGTTATTTTGAGCTGTTGAGCTTCCGGCCTCTGGCAGAAATCGAAGAATACCGGTTGGCGGTAGAGGGTGGTGCCAATCCGCAGGACTACAAGAAGCTGCTCGCGGAAGAGTTGATAACCCGCTTCCATAACGAAGATGCCGCGAAGACCGCGCACAAGTCCGCAGGCAATCGCGTTGCCCTGGGGGAGATTCCGGAAAACGTGCCTGAGGTTGAAGTGTCTCTTGAGGGGCAGGACGCCTTGCCGATTCCAGCTGTGCTTCGGCTGGCAGGATTGGTGAAGAATGGCGCGGCGGCCAAAGATGTTCTCAAGCGTGGTGCTGTCTATATAGATGGAGCGAAGCTTGAGGGTGACCGCATGTTTGTAGCGGGAGATGAGTGCGTCATTCAGGCGGGCAAGAAAAAGATCGCCCGGGTGTTGATCGTAGCCTGAGCCGCGGCTCAGGTGTTTTGAAAGTTTTCGGGATTTGTCGTTGACACCTCCGCAGCGGTCTGTAGAATGCGCATCTCGCTTGAGGCACACACCGGTTACCGGGCGTTGCTTAAGCGAGTTAACTGTTTGAAAGATTTAGAGAA
>Ga0136557_1000287_pt1 | contig 40930 bp, 49 predicted proteins | sample AntRauTorckE6832_FD_104796 | JGI IMG/M metagenome (GOLD analysis project Ga0136557, IMG submission 104796) | Saline lake microbial communities from Rauer Islands, Antarctica - Metagenome Torckler E6 #832 | ecosystem: Environmental > Aquatic > Non-marine Saline and Alkaline > Saline | place...
ATAAATAATTATTTAGGTGATCTTTAATGAATAAAACTAAAGTTTCTAAAACAGTCTCCTATATCCTGCGCCATCATCCGGAAGACTTTGACTTAAAGCTGGCAGCAGATGCTTCGGTTGAAACTGATGAGCTTCTGCAGGCTCTAAGGAGAAAATTTGAAGATATCACTAAGACTGATCTGGTTCAGCTGGTCAAAAATGATTCGAAAGGCCGTTTCAGCTTTTTAGATAGCAAGCAGAGAATTAGAGCAAGCTACGGCCACAGTATTGAAGGAGTTAACCCTGACTATCAGGCAGTTAAACCGCCGGATATTCTCTATCACGGCACCAGACCTGAGGTTAAAGATAAAATACTTGCTGCAGGGCTGAAGCTGATGGGCAGAAACTATGTTCATTTGAGTGTTGGCATAAAAGAAGCTGAAAAGGTGGCCCGGCGAAGAATTGAGCGACCGATTATCTTTAAGATTGAAGCCCTCAAAGCTTTTAAATCTGGACAGAACTTTTATAAAACAGCAGCAGATATTTACCTAACAGATAAAGTTTCTATAGAATATTTATTACCAGAACCAATCCTGGCTGCTGGAGAAATATATCGGAGATGATTTAAATAAGCTGACTGAGCTGCTCAATTATTCTCTTAATGAGGTAAAAAATAGAGTCACAATTAATGGAGATATCAGTATCGGTCGTGCTCCCGGAGTCTTTAATATCAAATTGTAAAGCTTAAAATAAAGATATTGAATTAATTTCAGTAGATCTTGGGAGGATATCATGGATATCAAAAAAGATAAAAACATTAAAAAATTTGGCTTTTACGGCTTGCTGAAAAATCTTAAGTTCTTTGAGCCTTTTCTCTATATTTTCTTTCTCAGCCTGGGCTTTTCCTATTTTCAGATTGGAGGCCTCATTGCTATCAGAGAAATTGCTAAAAATATACTGGAAGTACCCTCAGGTATTTTTGCTGATCAGTATGGCCGTAAAAAAAGCCTGCAGATCTGTTTTGTTCTCTATATTTTTTCTTTCATCTTATTTTACATAGGTTTAAATTATTTAGTCATGATTCTGGCGATGATTTTTTTTGGAATAGCAGAGGCTTATAGAAGTGGAACCCATAAAGCTATTATCTTTTTGTATCTTGATCGCAACAAGATTGCCGATAAGAAGTCAGAAGTTTATGGAAGAACCAGATCTTATTCCCTGATAGGTTCAGCAATCTCAGCTCTAATTGGAGGCTTTATCGTTTTTGTGGAATCAAATTACAGATTGATCTTTTTATTCTCCATTATTCCTTATATTCTCGACTTTGTCTTAATTTCTACTTATCCCAGTTACCTGGACGGAAAAATATCTGATAATCTAAATCTAAAGAAATTTTTTCTGGCCGGAATTGATAGTTTAAAGAGATTATTATTTAATTTGAAAGATCTACGGAAAGGAATTATAAACTCAGGTGTCTACGATGGCTTTTTTAAAGTTTTAAAAGACTACCTGCAGCCGATCTTACAAATTGAAATGATAGCTCTGCCCCTAATGCTAAGTTATGGAGAAGAAAAGAGGCTTTCTGTTTTACTTGGCTTATCATATGCAGTTATTTATTTGATGAGTTCTTATGCCAGTCGTAATGCTTTTAAGCTGGAAAAAGTTTTTACTCAAAAAAGTACGAATTTAAATTTTATCTATATTTTGACAGCTTTGATAATTGCTTTGATTGGAATAATGATCAACAGCGGCTCTACTTATCTAATAATTATTTTATTTATACTATTTTATCTTTTAAGAAGTATTAGGAAACCGATAATGCTCGATTATATCGCCAATATAATTGAAGAAAGAGAAAGAGCAACTATGTTATCTTTTGAATCTCAGTTTAGAACAATATTTGTTATTATTGCAGCACCAATACTGGGTTTTATTTCTGATCAATTAGGCTTAAAAGTAATGTTTATCTTTGCTTCTCTAACAATGCTTCTTTTAAGAACTTTAATAAAATTATCAAGCCTAAAAGGAATAGATTAACTTTCTAAAATAATTAAGAAGGTCTCTCCAGTAAACTGGAAAGCAGAAAATTATATAAGCTACAAAATTGAAAGAAAGTGTAGTCTTTGATCTATTTATTTTTAGCAGTCTTATGAAGCACATCAATCGCTTTAATTTTTAAATTCAGCGAATCAATTAATTTAAACAGATATGTAATCACCTCAGAGCGCTTTAAATCCTCATAATGATTAAAAGATAGGAGTGATGATAATAAATGAAAGAAATCTTTGCAAGAAGAAGTATTAGAAAATATACATCTGAAAAAGTTGAAAAAGAAAAAATAAAAAAGATTGTTAAAGCGGGCTTTGCAGCACCTTCTTGTGGAAATCAGCGTATAAGCCATTTTATAATTATTAAAAATAAAGAAATACTAAATAGTATTGCAGATATACATGGTTATGCGGAGGCCCTTAGAGAAGCTGATACTGCTGTAGCTGTCTGTGCAAATCTAGAAGAAGAGCTATATCAAGGTTTTTGGGTACAGGATTGTGCTGCTGCAGCTGAAAATATGCTGACAGAAGCAGTTCATTTAGGTTTAGGAGCTGTTTGGCTTGGAGTTTATCCTAAAGAGAGAATTATAAAGCATCTAAATTCTATTTTAGAACTTCCTGAAAAAGTAAAAATTCTTTCTCTAATCTCCCTCGGATATCCAGCAGAAGAAAAAGAAGCTTCAGCTAGATATCTAGAAGATAAAGTGCATTTTGATAAATGGTAGTTTAAATCACTTCATAACAATCCAATGACAAGTGTGTTGAGCTAAATACTAAATTATTTAAATTTCTATCATATTTCAGAGCTTTTTTAATTTAATAATTCCAGACATAATGTCTGGTTATTTTTTTATAAAAATAAATTCTACAAAAGAAATATCAAATTTTTTAATAAATGTAAAAAATAATTTACCAAGAATAATATATTATATGAGGAAGTGATCAAATTGAAAAAAATAACTGGATTAATATTGCTAGTTACAATATTTTTAGCTTTAACAATGGGGGTTAATGCTCAAGAGATAACTGAAATTGAGATAAGTGAATTAAATAGAAGCAGCAAAGGAATAATATTAAAACAGCTGCCATATAAAACCGGAGATAAGTACAGTCAAGAAAAAATAGAATTATCAAGGAAGAGGCTTTTTAATAGTGATTTGTTTAATCCAATTTCTTTTCAGCTTTCAACACAGAAAACAGCAGCTAATGATTATCATATTTCAATCAAAGCTGAAGAAAGTGGTATATTTATGTTTCACCCGTGGGAATTTGGAATTAGAAAGGCAACTGGTTTATTAGGAGAAAATTTTAAACAAAAAATTAGAAACCCACATGGTATAGGCCTAAGTTACTTATTAGCAATTGATTGGAGTGATGATTCTTATGAGGAGTTTGGTCTGGAATATGTAGGTCAAAAGGGCAGAATTTATAATTTTAATTACAGAAATTTTGACAGGGATTTAGAATTCAATCAGAAGGAATTTCAGGCTGAAGGAAGTTTTTATCAGCTGAGTTTAGAAACTATTCCTGCAGCAGTAATAAAAAATAACTACAGCCTTAAAATCCAAAATAATGACTATTATTTCAATAATCAGTCTCAAAAACAGGAGTTTTTAATTCCAGCTTACAGCTTAAACTATGACAAAAATTTTGAATTTAATCTTGAACTGAGCCGGGCATTTTCCTTAAATGATAATTATGATAATTTTAATCGACTTGAATTTAATCTTAATAAAGAATTTGATTTAAGTAAAAAATCAAGAGTTATTGCAGATTTTAAGGGAGGACTAAGTTCAGATGATACTCCCTTCAATTTTCAATTCACAGCAGGTGCTTTTAGCAAAAATGATGGTGGTATTCCAATCAGAGGCCAGGAATATGAATTTGCAGGAACTAAATACATTAAAAACACCCTAGAATATCAACGGATGCTCTGGAGAAAAAATTGGTGGGGAGTTGTATTCATTGATACTGCGAAAATAGCAGTAGCTGAAAAAGAATTAGGAGATCTTGACTGGGAAAATGATGCTGGATTGGGATTAATCTATTATTCTTATTTGGGGCCAATTAGAGCCGATATTGGATTTGATAATGCAGAGAGCAGCCCGGTTTTTAATATTGGATTTGGTAATTCTTTTTAAGCTCTAATTTAGCAAAATTTTAATTTTATTATTATAAAGTTGGTGATCAATTTACCTATACAGGCACAAAAATTAGGAAATAATTAAGAAATAATTAGGAAGGATGATCTGTTAATTGAATTATTATCAGAAAATATTAGAGGAGATCAAAAACTATAAACCAGCTAATCCGGCTGAAATAAAGCATCGAAAAGATATCATAGATTATTTAGTAGATAATAAAAGTAATTTTTTGAGAACTAATCCTGAGGGACATTTAACTGCTTCTGCCTGGATTATCAACTTTGATCAGGATAAAGTTCTGCTGCACCATCATCATTCTATAGATAAATGGATTCAGCTGGGGGGACACCTGGAAAAAAATGAACTAATCAAAGAAGCAGCTTTAAGAGAAGCAGCAGAAGAGTCTGGATTAAATTCTCTTTCATTTGTAAACCAAAAGATATTTGATCTTGATGTTCATAAAATACCTGCAACTAATGATAAAGCTGAACATTTTCACTATGATATAAGATATCTTCTTGAAGCTGATAGAAGCGAAGAACTGGAAAAGAGCAGAGAATCTCTCAATTTAAAATGGATTAATTTAAACAAAGTAACTAATTATTTAAGTGAGGAGTCAGTTTTAAGAATGGTGAGAAAAACCCGGGTGAATATCAGATGAAAAAATTTACTAAGCGCACATTTTCAAGTTTTTCTGAATTTATAAGAGAGTTTAAATTCATTTTAAAAAACCGAGCTAGGATTGGTCAATTAGAAAAAGGAAAGTTAATCAGTAATCAATTCCGGCAGAGAATCATGATGGCAGTGACTGAAGTCAATGGCTGCCGCTACTGTTCTTATTATCATTCTAAACTTGCTTTAAAAGCAGGGATCAGTAATGAAGAACTTGATTCACTTTTAACCGGAAAAATCAAAAACTGCCCTGAGGAAGAAAAAATAGCTCTGATTTACGCTCAGCACTGGGCTGAAAAGCAGGGGAAACCTGAACCGGAATGGGAGCAGAAGCTTAAAAGTGAGTATGAAGCAGAAAAAGCAGAAATAATTAACTTAGCAATTAGAATGATCAATTTTGGTAATTTAAGTGGTAATACTTTCGATTATTTGTTGTTTAAATTTTCTTTTGGTTTCTTTGGACAGAAAAATTGAAAGAAAAACTAGCAGCACTATCTTAAAACTTAAGAGATTATAGAAGATTATAACAAGAATATTGCAACTCTAAATTATATTTTTAAAAATATTTATCAATATCACAAGGAGTGATTAAAATGAGCAGCAAAAAAACAGCACCTTCAATTGATAAGTGGCTTAAAGAAGCAAAATCTGATCCGGAGGCTTTAAAAGAGGGAATGTATCTTGTTCATAATGGCACTGTGCGTCAGACATCCAGAGCTAAAGCAAGACAGGGTGTGGAAGATGATGATGTTAAAGGAATGGAATTTGATTATGATCGGGCATTGGTGGATCAGGCTGTTGCTGAAACAAAAAAGATGGAGGGTATTTTTCATGTCAGAGTCTGGCTTAATCAGGGCCAGCTTGAGGTCGGAGAAGATATCATGTATGTGCTGATCGGAGGAGATATACGCCCCCATGTAATTGATGCTCTGCAGTTTTTAGTTGCAAAGATCAAAAACGAATGTGTTAAAGAAATTGAGCAGAAATAATTTAAAGGAATTTGATAATAAATGATGAAATATATTAATAGAAAAATCTTTTTTATACAGCTGAAGGAGGAATAAAAATGAAGAAAATATTAGTCGGTGTAGATGGAACGGAAGCCTCGAAAAAAACATCGCATATAGCCGCAGATTTAATTAATCCTGAATCAGAGGTTACTTTAATCACAGTAATTACTGAAGCTGTAAAAGAAGAAAATATCAAAGAACGTATTAATAAAGTCATGGATAAAGAAGCCAGCTATTTTAAAGACAGAGGTATAGAAGTGAAAAAGGAAATTCACTATGGGCATCCAGCTGAAATAATCTGTAATTTTGCTGCTGAAAATAATTTTGATCTAATTATTCTGGCTGATAAAAAGGATCAAGAAAAAAGATTTCTGTTGGGGGGAACCAGTGATAAAGTAGTTCGACATGCTGAAACAGCAGTAATGGTTGTTAAATAATTATTTAAATTGATAAAAGGCTGGTAGGGAATATGTTGAAATAAAATTAAACAAAAATGCCCTCTAAATCGTAATTTAGGGGGCAATTAATTTTAAGGGATAGAAATTAGAGATATAATTATGATCTATCCGATAAGATTTATTTTTGAGAAATTTATTTCAAGATCTTCATTAACATATTCTTGATCAGCCTGGATGTGTACAATTTGACCTGCGAACATTTCATGAGAACCGGGTTTTATTGAATCAACCACCTTACATTCTATATTTACCGGAAAGTCAATTAAAATTGGAGCATCAATTCTAATTGCATCTTCATACTTTAAATCTAGTGCTTCAAATTTATCTGTATCTCTGCCGCTGTGATTACCAAGATACCAGAATTCTCTTTTGTTAGCTGTGGATACTAAATTGACTACAAAAACCCCTGTTTCTTTTATCATCTGATAGGAATATCTATCGGGAACTATACCAATCATTATCATTGGTGGATCATAACTGCAGTTACAGGCATAAGCAACTGCAAGTGCATTATTTTCACCATTTTTGCCTCTGCAGGATACGATTATATTACAAAAGGGTCTCAGACTGCCGCGGAATTTTTTAATACTTTTTTTCATAATAGATCATCTCCACATTTATTAGTATTAATTTAATTATATCAGTGAAATTAGAATTTTCAAAATAATATTTTCCATAAATCACAAGTTTAAAATATTCAATTTTAAAATAGATGATCGCAGGGATAAAGAAACCCGAATGAATAAAAAAATTAATTCAGTCCAAAATAAACTAAAATAGCTAAGAAAGATAAAGGAGATAAAGATGGAAATAAATAAAATTGCTGAAGTTAGAAGTAAATATAAAGAACCTGTTGGCCCGGATGAGATGAGAAAGAGTAAAAGTGTTATTGAAGTTGAAGCAGAATATGTAGATGGTCTTGATCAAATAGAGGATTATGAATATCTGCAGATTCTTTTCTATTTTCATAAATCAGAAGGTTATGATCTAATCAGTAAAAGAAGAAAGGGGCCAGAAAGAGGCTTATTCACTTCCAGAAGCCCCCGCCGACCAAGTCCAATTGGAATTACTACAGTCGAATTACTAAAAAGAGATGGAGCTAAACTATATGTCTATGGACTTGATGCTATAGATGGAACGCCTGTGATAGATATCAAACCGTATGCTTCTTTTATGGATCAGCCCACACTCTCTCTGCAGAAGAAGACACCGCGCTATCAGATCAATAAATTGATTGAATACCAGAATCTGCACGATCTACTGCTTAAAGCAGGTGAATTACACGGACATTACTGTCCTTTCCTGGCCCTTGGAGTGCTGGCCGCTCAGGATGCACTGCAGAAACTGGACGCAGATAATGATGGGATGGAAGATCTGCTGGCGGTAGTTGAAACAAATAGCTGTTTTAGTGATGGGATTCAATTTACTGCCGGTACAACCTTTGGCAATAATTCTCTCATATATCGCGATTTTGGTAAAACTGCAGTGACCTTTGTCAAAAGGAATAATCCTGATGAGAATCTGAGATATTATCTGGAGGACTCTGATTTTATCGAGAGAGAGTATCCTGAAGCAGCTAAATTATTTGAAAAAGTTATTGCAGAAAGAAAAGGAACTAAAAAAGAGCAGGAAGAAATGAAGAAACTCTGGCAGGAAGTAGCTTTTGAAATTATTGAAAGAGAGCCTGAAAAGTATTTTAAGATTGAAGAAGCTGTAGAAATAGAGCTACCGGATTATGCCCCGATTTTTGATGATCGGCAGTGCAGCAGCTGTGGAGAAAAATTAATGGCTGTGAAAGCAGTTGAAAAAGATGGTGAATTTTTCTGTAAAGACTGTGCTCAAAGGAGCTATTATCAGCTTGACGGCCGGGGGATAGTAGAAAAAAATTAACTATGATATAAAAAATAGTATAATAATCTTTAATTAAGGTGTTGAAATGAACATAATCATACTAAAAGACCAAAAATATGAGTTTGAAATTATTCGAAGCAATAGAAAAACAATTGGAATTATTGTTAATGCTGATCAGGAATTGATTGTTAGATCTCCCAAAAGAACTTCAATTAGAAAAATAAAGTCTTTGCTGACTAAAAAGGAAGACTGGATCTTAAAGAAACTTGCTAAGATGTCAGAGATTAAAGCTCCACCAGCAGCAAAAAAATTTATCAGTGGTGAGTTTTTTTATTATTTAGGCAGAGAATACAAGTTAAATATTATAGCTGAAGTCAGTTTAAAAAAGATGAAAGTTGAATTAAAACAAGAAAAGCTAATTATTAAATATCCAGCTGAACTTCAGAATAATAAGGGCCAAAGAAAAAGTGCAATCAGAGAGCAATTAATCAGCTGGTACCGCAGTCAGGCTAAGCTAAAAATTAATAAGCTTATTGAGATCCATAAAAAGAATTTAAATGTTGAGCCAAATAGAGTAGTTATTAAAAAACAGAAAAAACGCTGGGGGAGCTGCAGCAGTAAGCAAAATCTTAATTTTAACTGGAAAATTATAATGGCACCTCCTACAGTTATTGAGTACCTGGTCGTACATGAACTGATACATTTAATTCACCCCAACCACTCTCGAGATTTCTGGCAGACTGTGGCTGAAATTATGCCTGATTATCAGGAGAAAAAAGAGTGGCTGAGAATTAATGGAAGAAGACTTACTATTTAATAAAAAAGGTGATGAAATTATGATAGAAAATAATTTGAAGAACAAAACAGCTTTGATAACAGGGGCCAGCCGCCTGCAGGGCATAGGAGCAGCTATTGCTAAAAAATTGGCAGCAGCGGGTGCAGACATCTATTTTAGCTACTGGCTCGATTATGATCGTTCTATGGACTGGGGAGTGGAAAATGATGAGCCAGATCAGCTGCAGCAGTCTATTCAAAAAATGGGAGTTAAATGTTTTAAAAAAGAACTTGATCTCTCAAAAGTTGAAAATATTAAGCTGCTTTTAGCTGAGGTAAAAGACAAACTGCAGACTCCAGATATCTTAGTTAACAATGCCTGTTACTCCACCAATAACAATTATCAGAACATTGAGGCAGCAGAAGTGGATAAACATTACGAGATAAATTTGAGAGCAACTCTCCTTTTAAGTTCCTATTTTGCCCGCAGTTTTAATAAAAATAAAGGTGGCAGAATAATTAATCTCAGTTCAGGTCAGTTTAAAGGGCCAATGGAAAATGAGATAGCCTATGCAGCAACAAAAGGAGCAGTTGATGCTCTAACCATTTCTCTGGCAGCTGAATTAGCACCAAAAGGAATTACTGTCAATACAGTTAATCCAGGTCCTACTGATACCGGCTGGATGGACCGGGAGCTGAAAGAAGAATTACTGAAAAAGTTCCCCCAGGGGAGAATTGGTCAACCTAAAGATACAGCAAAGCTGGTTAATTTTCTGGCTTCTGAAGAAGCTGAATGGATTACCGGTGAAATAATAAATTCTGAAGGTGGATTTAAGCGTTAAAAAGAAAATTAAGAGGAGAAGAAGAAGTGTAGAAATGAAGGTGAGGCAAATGTATCTTGTAAGCTCCTGTCTGGCGGGGATTAACTGCCGCTATGACGGCAAAAATAATTTAAATGAAGAAGTCTTAGACTTAGTTAAAGCAGGCAGGGCTATTCCAGTCTGTCCGGAAGTCTTAGGAAGCCTGTCTATACCCAGAGATCCTTCTGAAATCATTGTTGATCGCAGGGGAAATAAAAGAGTCATGACTGAAAAAGGAGAGGATCTGACAGCTGAATTTAAGCTGGGAGCAGAAAAGACTTTAAAAATTGCCAGAATTGTGGAAGCTGAAAAAGCGATACTGCAGCAGAGAAGTCCCTCCTGTGGCTGTGGTAAAATCTATGATGGAACTTTCAGCGGTAATTTAATTAATGGAAATGGGCTGACAGCTGAGTTATTAATGGAAAATGGAATTGAAATTTTAACTGAAGCTGATTTGGAAGATTAATTTTTTCAATTAAAAGGAGCTAAACTTATGCCTGATTTTAAACTGCATCATTTAATTACAACTGGAGCTAGAGAAGCAGAGATGATAGAAGCAATGCTCAATGATAATCAAATTGAAGTCATCATTCGCCACGATGAATTTGGCGGCTACAGTATGATTTATATGGGTTATTCTGCCTATAATATAGAGATTTATGTCGCAGAAGATGATTATGATAAGGCTAAAGAACTGCTGAAGGATTTAAATATTGATACCAATCAGGAAGTAGATCAGGAAAAAACAAAAAAAGATAAAAATCAGAACAAAAGTATTTCTTTTTATCTGGCACAGATTGCTAAGATAATTATTATACTCTATTTGCTTTTACAGATAATAGCTTTGCTTTTTTGATTTTGCTTGTTTTTAATGATGATTTTAAAGAATAAAAAATCTAATGGGGGTAATAAAATGATTAAACATCTAGAAATGTGGGGATTTGGTGATAGAAGATGAAGGATAAAAGCTATTCAGCTTTATCAAATGCTGCCTTAAGAGCAGCAGAATCATATTACCCTGAAGATAAGCGCCTTTTCTATGATGAGGTGGCATTTGATCTGCTGCCTCCTCTCTGGAAATTATTTTTAAAGCTAATGAAGTTTTCTTCTTTAAGAGAAATGATATATGCAAAAAGAGATAAAGAAATGCCTGGTGTGATCGGCAATCTCTTATATAGGACAAGATATATAGATGATATTTTAAAAGAAAATATAAAAGAGATGGAACAGCTATTAATCCTTGGGGCTGGTTTTGACACAAGGGCCTACAGAATTGAGGGAATAGAAAAGTTAGAAGTATTTGAAGTTGATCAGAAGATAATCTCCTTTGTTGAAAAAGTAGGCTCTCCCTGGAAAACAGGTATCAAAAGTACAGAAATTGGGAAAATATTAAAGGGCAGAGAAATGGGCTTAATTGAGGATGTAGGCAGAGAAGAATATATAAAAAAGTATTCTAATTTAACAGATCGAGAAATAAGCATCTATGCCGGGGAAAGAATAGCTTATGCGGAAAAAAGGAACTTAGTTTAATAGTTCAAATTATTGCTGCTCATTCTAATGTGCGCTCACTGGCACCTCATCCTAGAAATCTAAAGGATGATATGATAAAGAAGATTGCAGATATCGGCTGCGGTTCAGGGGCTCAGATAATCACTCTGAACCAAAAAATCAAAACCTTAAAAGAATCAATGGATAATCTTTCTTTTGCCAGTGAGGAATTTTATATTATCTGGTCTGAAGGAGCGGTCTATATTATGGGCTTTGAAGAGGGAATCAAAGACATGATTATTTTGAAGCTGCTCAGAAATTAGTTGAAAATGAAAAGGCTAAAATTAAGCTCTACCAAAAATATAAAGATTATCTAAGTTACGGCTTTTATATTGCCCAAAAGGTAGATTAACTCAGATTTTAAATAACTCAGGCTGTAAAAATGTGAATGGTTCATTCTAAAAATTTAGAACCCGAAATGATCTGGGATCCCCTAAATTTTAACGGAAGTCAGGCTTATTCTGACTCTAAACTGGCTCTAATCTTATTTACTTTTAAGCTGGACAGACTGACTGATCAAATAACAGTTAATTCTCTCCATCCAGGAGTGATTAATACTAAACTCCTGCGGAAAGGCTGGGGAGCCGGCGGTTCTTCTGTTAAAAAAGGAGCAGAAACTCCTGTTTACCTTGCTTTATCTGATGAGGTTAAAGAAATAAGCGGCAGTTATTTTGTTAACAAGAAAAAAGGCAGGACAGCTGCAGCTGCTTCTGATAAAAAACTGCAGGATCAATTATGGAATAAGAGTATTGAAATGATTAAGTACCAGGGGATTTTAGATATGATCCCCAGTCAATTTTTAAAATAACTTGCAGTTAAAAAATTTAAAGAGGGGTGTAAAATATGTTCTATTTATTATTAATAGTCACCTTTTTGGTAGCTTTATTGGTCTGTTTTATTGTCAGCAGGCTCTTTAATGATTCGATTTATAAGATTCTTAAATTGATTGTTCCAGAAGCAATTAACGAAGCCTGGCTGAAATATATTAAATTTGCCATTTATGTTGTCGGTATTTCAGGCGGGGTTAGAGTCTGGGATTTGGAAAAATATATAACTTCCCGCTATAATAATCAGGAAGTCGTAAAATTAACAGCTGAACGCTGGACTTTAGAAATATATCGAACTCTGATCGGTTCTCTGCAGAGTATAGCCACAGTTCTTCTGATCTTTTTTATTTTTACTCTAATTGCTTATGTTGTACTCAGGATTTTTTCAGCCAGAAAAGAAAATGATTAAGCTGAAAAGCTTGATTTTTAATCTCTTTGCTCAATAAAAGTAAGCAAAAGATTGGATAAGGGCATTAAAAGAGGAAAAAAGGCATAGGGAAAATATTCTATAGTGCCTACTCCTAAAACTGCTGTCATCATTAAGGCATTAACATTCCAGGGAATTAAGGGTGAAAAGATCAGTCCGGAATCTCCAAGTGCACGGGCCAGTTCTTTCCTTGCTATCCCCATCTCGTCATAATTTTTGGCCAGCATTTTGGCCGGCAAAAAGACTCCCAGGAATTGATTACAGCCCAGGGCAGCAGAAGCTATACCTGCAAAAATAGTAACAGAAATCAGATGCATTTTGTTTTTAATCAGGTGCAGGAATGGTTTTAAGAGGCTCTTTAAAACACCCATTTTTTCTAAAAGCCCACCCAAAAGTACAGCAAAAATTATCAGAGAAATCAACTCCAGCATGCTGGTTAAATTACCACGCGCCAGAATATTATCTATAAAGGCTGTTCCGGTTTTGGTGCTGAAACCCTGAAACATAATATTTAAAAGTTCTGACCAGCCTCTGGCAGTAAAAAATAAGCCGAGCATTAAAGAAAAGATAATATTTAGAGCCAGATTAATAATAGTGGGTACTTTTAAGACTGCCACTACAATTATTAAGACTGGAGGCAGCAGCATCCAGGCTGAAATTTGAAAATTGCTGTTTAAGAGTCTGGTTAATGAATCTAAATCAACTGCAGCCGGAGCACTGGAAAAGTTAGTCAGTCCGATCACCAGAAAAGCAGCAGCAGTCAGCAGATAAGGTAAAATAGCTGTTTTAAGCATATGATATATCATATCCATCAGATTTGCTTCAGAGCTGTGGGCTGTGATAATGGCAATCGAAGAGACCGGTGACATTCTATCTCCCACATAAGAGCCGGAAATGATTGCTCCTGCCGCTAAAGCCGGGTTAAGCCCCATGGTCTGGGCCAGACTGATTAAGGCCAGCCCAATTGTACTGGCAGTTCCAACAGCTGTTCCCACTGCCATTGAAACCATAGAAGTAGAGATAAAAGACAGAATAAAGAAGTAGCGGGGACTGATAGTCTGCAGCCCATAATAGATCATTGTCGGCACAGTACCTACAGCAATCCAGAGGCCGATCATCATTCCCAGCAGAAATAAAATTAAGATTACATTACCTATATTTTTAAAACTTGAAAAAAGCATTTCCTCAATTTCCTGCCATTTATAGCCCCAGACTAAGGCTAATGTTATAATAATCATTATTTCAAAAAATAAAGCAATCTGTATTGGTGCATCCCAGAATAAAACTGATAGCAAAATTAATAAGGCCATTGTAATTACAGGTGTAACTGCCTGCCTAAAGCTCAACATCTTGATTCCCCCCAAAATTATCTATTTATTAAACTATCTTAATTTTTAATATAACTGAAGTCACTAATATCTTCTAGTTTATAGCTCTCATTATAATCTTCTCTAGCTTTGCTCCAATTCCAGACACTTTTATAGCTTGCAGCTGAAATTTCAGCAGCTTCTTTATATTCTAAATTACCTTTTAAAAATTTTGTTATTTCCTTTGGAATACCGTATTGAGTAAGTAATGAACTGTATTCTTCTGGACTGGCAGAATTTAAATAATTAACTGCTTTGTTATAAGCTAGATAAAAGGCTTTAAGATCTGTTGATCTATTTTCTATAACCTGCTGATTGAAAATAATTGTACCAGCTTTAATTCCATATTCTTCAGACCCTGCGATTATATTAGCTCCTCTAGCTGCAAGCATTGAAGCCTGAGGTTCAGTGAAGATAACTGAATCAACTTTATTGGCTAATAAAAGTTCAAATCTTGCAGGAATCGAAGGAACAGAAACTATTTTATATTTAATATTGTTTTTGGCTGCCATCTCATCCATTATGTATTCTAAGACAAAACCAGGAACCAGTGAAACAGTTCTACCGTCAAGATCATTTATGTTCTTGATTTGTGAATTGGATGAACTCAGCAATTTAAAATCTTCATTTATATCTGAGGTAATTACAATATTGAAACCAGAATTTTTAAACTGCAGGGCTGTCATAATATCGGCAATTCCACCATCAATTTTTTTAGCCTGCATAGCAATATTTCGATCATTGGGAGAGGAAAAAGGAATAACGTCAACCTCTAAATTTTCTTCTTTAAAAAAGCCTTTTTCTTTGGCAATTATTACTGGAAAAGATGGTTTAGCTGGTAAAATACCAAACTTTAAAACTTCCTCATTTGCTATCACCTGAGATGCTGATAGACTGAGAATGGAAATTAAGACTAATGATAAAACTAATATTTTATTTTTCAAATTATGTCCTCCTTATATATGCAAAATATATTTTTCCTTGGTTTTCGTAAGATGTTGAGCTGAGTTCAATTGATCTAAGTTTAATTTTAATTAATTATTTAATATCTTTTTAAAGTCTTCAAGCTCATAATTGAGTATAACTGCATTTCTTCTAAGCTCAAGTGGATTGATATTTATGTTATTAGCTCCTGTTTTTGTTGTAAAAGCAAGCTGATAATTAAGATCCTTTAGATTTTCAACTATATTTTTAGTATACTTACCAAAAGGAAAGGCATAGATATTTTTGAAATCTATATATTTTTCACATCTTCTGGTATCATCAACGAAAGTCTCTTTATCCACTTGCTCTAAGTCAGTCACCTCATTTTTTCTTCTATGTAGTCCCGCAGAGTGATTGGCATATTCAAAAAAATCATTCATTTCTGCAAGTTCATTTTTAGATAAGCAGCGAGACTCCAGAGGAGAATAGGCCATTTTTTGATCAAAAAGCCAATCTGAAACTACAAAACCCACCGCATTAAAATTATATTTTTTTAAAATCGGGTAAGCATAGAGCAGAACAGATTTATACATATCATCAAAAGTTATTAGTACAGATTTTTCTGGTAAGTCTTTATTTTGATAATAAAAATCTAAAACATCCTGTAATTTTAGTGTCTTATATCCAGATTGATAAAGATAATCCATTTGCTTTTTAAATTCTTCAAGGTATACAAATAATGCTCTAGGAAGTTTATCCTGATAATCCTGTTTTACATTAATTAGAGAGCCATCATCTGAATTTAAATCTTCTTTTTTAATAATCTCATGATACATTAAAACATTAAATTCTTGCAAGTATTAAACCCCCCCAAATCTTATTTTAAATTATTAATAGCTTCAGTTGTAAATTATATCATAAAAGAGCTGCTAACGAGGCTGGAACTCCAACAAATGTATGTTAATATTATCACATATTTTACTATTTGAAAAGACTAAAAATACCCTGCAGTCTTAAAGACTGAATAATTTAATTAGCCTTCTTTATCTAGAAATCAACTCAATTTTTTAATTATTTTTTCTAAGTACCGTGATTTGAGCTGTTTGCTGGCCATGGCCTGCTTGATTGGTGGCAGCTTTAAGATTGCTGAAAAGACAGCTGCCATTGCCCGGTGGCTGCCGAAAGCCTGGTTTTCGAAAATAAGATTGGCAAGTTTACCTCTTTCAATGGCCATCATCACTGTTCTGTGAACAGAATTAACCGGTGTTATAATTTCTTCCTGGCGCCGCTGAAGACTGAGAGATTTATTGGGACAGGATCTAACACAGACTCCACAGCCAAGACAGACATCCTGATCAATCACTATTTTCTGATCATCCCTGGAGATTGCATCGATTGGACAGGCTTCAATGCAGCTGCCGCAGTCAATACAGCTTTCGTAATTAATATGGGGCAGATAATGAGTGGTCTGAACCGGATGTAAATTTCCAAACTTTTTTGCAGCCAGCAGAGCCTCACAGCAGCAGCCACAGCAGTTGCAGATAAAGGTCGGGCTTTCCCGTACATTTTCTCCACACTGGACCAGCCCCTGCTCATAAGCCTGATGCAGCAGCTCCAGACATTCTGAAGCTTCAACCCGGCGGGCATGATCATGGCGGATTAAAGAATCAGCAGTGCTATTAAAGGTCATACAGATATCAAGGGGAGCATCACAGGCCTGGTCAAGGTGGTGCATCTTATGCCGGCAGTAACAGGTGCTGATCCCTATATCAGCTGCACTTTCGATGATATGACTTGCTTTTTCAAAATCCAGAATATGGACCATATTATCTTTAGATAAAACTTCTTCGTTGACATAAACTCGGCCCATTTTGGTCTCGCTGGCTAAGAATAGGTCTTTAATAAAATCTTCTTCCACATTTAAATACTGATAATATAATTCTGCTAGCAGTTTCTGATTTATATCTTTCCGGGTTCTCATCATAGAAAATTCGAAAAAGCCGGCCATCGGTGGTGGTAGAATATATTTCTTTATTCCTTGATCCATAGAATCAAGGAGTATAGCTCTTTCTGCCAGTTGATCAAGAATATTTTCTGTTTTAACTTTGTCCTTTTTTAAAATTTTAGCAGCTTTTTCAACTGTAAATGGTTTTATAGGCAGCTGGGCTACAATTTCTGCTTCTTTTTCACTAAAAAGTATCGATAAAATTTTATAGAGACTTTCAGAAGGCGGAGCTCCCTGAGGAAACTGATTTAATCTTTCTTCCAGATTTTTATAGGCTGATTTTGCTGTTTTGTGTGACAAAATATTCACCTCTTTCTATTTCTATTTATTCAAGAAGGGTGAAATATTTCCTTTAATTAAATTTAGTTAAAAAAAGTTTAATTTGACTTTTAATTTGATATAATAAATACTAGGAAGTGATCAAATGCTAAAAAATTTATTAATTCTGCCCAACCAGCTTTTTAATCAGATTAAAACTATGGAAATTGAAAATATTATTCTGTATGAAGCTAAAACATACTTTAGTAAATACAACTACAACCAGAAAAAACTGCTGCTGCACCGAGCCTCAATGCGGAATTTTTATCAGGAATTAAAAAAAATAAATAAAACTGAAATCAGTTATTTTGAATATCAGACTGAGCTGGAAGAGATTATTAGCAAACTACAGAGCCTGACAGTCTTTGATCCGATCAATAAGGAACTCAAAAATAAAATTAAAGAAATTGCAGCTGAGGCAGAAGTTGAACTGACAATTTTGGAGAGTCCCAATTTTTTAACTTCCAGGGAGCAGAATGCTGAGTTTTTTAAAGAAAATGATTATTTTCAGCACAAATACTATCAGATGCAGCGAAAAAGACTTGAGATTCTGGTTGATTCCAGGCAGAAACCTGAAGGCAGTAAATGGAGCTTTGATTCTAAAAATAGAAAAAAGTTTCCAAAAGAGATTGAAATTCCAGCTCTGCCGAAATTTAATAACGAGCAGCTGGAACGGGCTAAAAAATATATTAAAGAAAATTTTGCTGATAATCCCGGCGATCTGGAGAACTTTTTCTATCCGGTAAGTAGAAAAGAAGCGAAAGAGCTTTTAGCTGATTTTATTGAAAATAAATTTAATAACTTTGGCAAGTATCAGGATGCCTTTGAAAAAGAAATAGTTGTTGGTTTTCATTCTTTAATTTCATCCAGTTTAAATATCGGCCTTTTAAACCCGGCTGAAGTTGTAGAAACTGTGCTTGAGCATTATCAAAAAAGTGAACTTGAACTAGCCTCTGTTGAGGGTTTTATCCGGCAGATAATTGGCTGGCGGGAATATGTGAGGGCACTTTATGATTTAGAATCGGAAACAATGAAAAATAGTGACTTTTTTAAACATCAGCGCGATTTGCCGGAGATCTTTTATCAGGCTGAATCAGGAATTGAGGTTTTAGATGATTCGATTAAAAAGGCAGTAGATTATGCCTATACCCATCATATTGAGCGTTTAATGGTGCTTGGAAATTTCTTTTTACTCTCTGAACTGGATCAGCACCAGGTTTTTAAGTGGTTTATGGAGATGTTCATTGATGCCTATGAATGGGTTATGTTTGCAAATGTTTACGGCATGAGTCAGTATTCATATCCGGAGATGATGACCAAACCCTATATTTCATCAAGCAACTATATTCAAAAAATGAGTCATTACAAAACAGGTAAATGGGCCGAGGTCTGGGATGGTCTTTACTGGAGCTTTCTTGATAAAAATAAGGATAAATTTGCAGATAATCCGCGAATGTCCTTAATGCTCTCAATTTTAGACAGAATGGATAGAGAAAAATTAAAAAAACACAGGCATACTGCCGCAGATTATCTGGCTACTTTGAATTAAATTATTATAAAAATGAGGGATAATCATGAAATATTTTTAAAAATGATAATTTCGATTTTAATTATTATAATATTTTTAGCTGCTGCCTTAAAGCAGGAAATTCAGGATAAATTGTGGTATCATAGTATTGAGATGATAAGATATCAGGAAATTTTAAATAAGATTTATGATCGATTTATAAATAAAACATAGTTTTAAAACTAATTAATAAGAGGGAGTGTTCAATTTGAATCTAGCAATTATCTATCATAGTGAAAGTGGAAACACTAAAAAAGCAGCAGAATATATTAAAAGTGGTGCAGAAAGTTTTGAAGCTGTTAACGTCAAAGTTATGTCGATTGAAGAAGTCGATACTGATTTTGTTAATTCAGCTCAAGCCGTTATTTTTGGGACACCAACTTATATGGGAGATTTATCACATCAGATGAAAAACTGGTTCGGTAATCAATCAAATAAGTTCAGTTTAAATGGTAAATTGGGGGCAGCATTTGCAACCCAGCGCTATATTGGCGGAGGTGCAACTAACGCTTTAAAAACAATTCTTTCTCACCTTTTAGTAAAGGGAATGTTAGCCTATTCAGGAGGAGCAGGAGAAGGCAAACCATTTACCCATTTTGGAGCAGTATGTATCGAATCTGGAGATCAGCAGCAGCAAGAAAGAGCAGAAATTTTTGGCAGAAGGGTAGCCAAAAAAGCGCTAGAATTATTTAACAGGAGTGAATAATTTGGTCTACTTACTTTTAGCAGTTATCTGCAGTTCTTCAATAGCTTTAATATTTAAATACAGTGAATCAAATAATTTAAATAGATACATAATTACTTCGGCAAATTATTTTGCTGCAGCCTTAATATCTCTGCTATTAATTTTTAATAGAGGAATTAAATTTTTTGATTTTAACAACAGTAATTTTAGAGCCAATTTCAGTCGGGTTATACTTCAAGGAGATGGAGTCTTTTCTGCTCAATCCAGTCAGCAGTGGGCAACAGTTGTTGGTTTACTAGCTGGTATCTTTTTCTTTGTTTCTTTTATTTACTATCAAAAAAGTGTGCGCGAAAATGGGGCCAGTTTGGCCGGAACCTTTGGTAAACTGGGGATTTTAATTCCGATGTTATTTGCAATTATTATCTGGCAGGAATATCCAGAAGATTTACAGTGGATAGGAATTTTACTGGCCATTAGTTCAATCATTCTGGTCAATTTCCCCTTTGGTAAGGACTGGCGACAGGCTCTAAGATTGAATTTAATCTTTCTTTTTCTCTACGGGGGAATCGCAGAATTCAGCAACAAAATCTTTCAAAAATATGCACTGGTAGACTACAAGGTTCTATTTTTATTCTGGGTCTTCTTTTCTGCCTTTTTAATCAGCTTTTTCTACAGTCTAAAAAAGGTTAAGCGCTTACCAAAAAAGTCTGAACTGCTGACAGGTTTTGCAGTGGGGATTCCCAATCTTTTTTCCTCATTCTTTTTAATCAGTGCTTTAAACTATCTCAAAACAGCAGTTGTTTTCCCCATTTTTAGTGCCGGAAGTATAGTTTTAATAACAGCTGTTGGTTATTTATTTTTTGGAGAAAACTTAAAATTAAAAGAATGGGCTTCAATTTTAATGACGGTTGTGGCACTTATTTTGATTAACATTTAAAATTTTTTAGAAATGAGCTGATATAATGGAATAAAAAGTCAGACAGTTTACAATTTTATTTCTAAATGGTACAATTAAATAACTTATTAATAATAATTATGAATTTAATTAATGAGGAGTAGAGAAGACGAGAATAGAAAGGAATGATTTTATGAATTTTGTATTTTTATCACCATATTTTCCAAACAATTTTTATAAATTTTGTCAGGGATTAAAAGATGTTGGTGTCAATGTACTGGGGATTGGTGATTCACCTTACGAGGAATTGAGAACAGAACTTAAAGATGCATTGACAGAATATTATAGAGTTGATGAGATGGAGGATTATTCAAAGCTGCTTAAAGCCTGTGGATATTTTACTCATAAGTATGGAAAAATTGATCGGATTGAATCACATAATGAACACTGGCTGGAAACTGATGCCAGATTAAGAACAGATTTTAATGTTCAGGGTCTAAAAATTGATGAAATTGAACCGATGAAGTATAAGTCAAAAATGAAAGAAGTCTTTAATCAGGCTGGTTTAAATACAGCCCGAGGTAAAGTTGTAGATAATCTTCAGCAAGCAGAAAAATTTATCGCAGAAGTTGGTTATCCGGTGGTTGTTAAACCTGATAATGGAGTTGGAGCAGTTGAAACATTTAAACTCAGTAATCATAGGGAAGTAGTAGATTTTTTCAAAAATAAATTAGACCTTGATTTTATAATGGAAGAATATATTGAAGGTAGAATTTATACCTTTGATGGTCTGACAGATGCAGAAGGCAAGCTTGTTTTTTCATCCTCTATGGTATATAAGGGTGGAATTATGGAGACGGTAAATGAAGGGCTCGATATGTTTTATTATATTCCAAGAGAGTTACCTCAGGATATAGTAGATGCCGGCTTAAAAACATTAGCAGCCTTTGAAATTAAAGAGAGATTTTTCCATTTTGAATATTTTAAGATGAGTGATGGCAGAATAGTCGCTCTGGAAGTTAATATTCGCCCTCCTGGAGGATTGACTCTTGACATGTTTAATTATGCCAATGATATTGATATTTATAAACAGTATGGGAACTTAGTTGCTCATGGTCATTTTGAGGCTGAGATAAGTAGAAAATATAACTGTTTTTATATCGGTAGAAAGAATTTTATTAATTACAGGCATTCACTGGAAGATATTTTAAATAAATATGGTGATTATGTGGTTTTGCATGAAAATATAGCACCTATTTTAGCACCGGCAATTGGAGATTATGGTATTATTTTAAGAACTAAAGATCTTGAAAAAGGTAAAGAAGCAGTTAAATATGCAATAGATAAGATTTAGGAAGGAGCAGCGAGTATTATGAAAATAGAATACAGAAGTTTTTACAGTTCAAATTTAGATAGAGAAATGCCTTTTAAAATTTATGGACATGCGGGAAAACCAATGCTTGTTTTTCCTTCGTCTGGAGGCAGTTTTCATGAATATGAAGATTTTGGGATGATTGATGCCATCTGGCCTTTTATTGAAAATGGTGAGATAACTGTCTATGCAGCCAGTAGTGTTGATGCTGAGTCCTGGCTTAACTATGGTCTGCATTCATATGATAAGGCTGTGATTCACAATAATTATGATAGTTACATTGTTGATGAACTGCTGCCCTTTATTAAATATCATTCTAACTGGCAGGGAGGATTAATCACTTCTGGCTGCAGTATGGGAGCCTATCATGCTGTTAATTTTTATCTGCAGCATCCTGATGCCTTTGATACGGCTGTAGCTTTAAGTGGTATTTATGATGCAAGATTTTTTACCGGGGCTATATGGACACTGAAGTCTATTTGAATTCCCCTGTGGATTATCTTAAAGAAATGGGAGATGAATGGTATCTTAACCACTATCGCAAAAATAAATTAATTATCTGTGCCGGTCAGGGCAGATGGGAAGAAGATACTCTAAGAGATAGCAGACTTTTAGATACAATAATGGCTGAAAAAGATATTCCTGCCTTGTTTGATTACTGGGGTTATGATGTTGATCATGACTGGACTGGTTGGAGAGAGCAGATGCCCTATTTTTTAGGAAAACTTAAAGAAAGTGGCATTATTTAAGCATTAATAATTTAAAAATAACTTTTAAAGAAGATAAATACAAAATGATAATAATTGCTGGCAGAGGAGTTTATGAATGTTAAAAGAAAAGATAGAAATTAAAATAATAGAAGACTTTTATTCTGAAGCTTTAGATAATAAGCGAAATATCAGAATTTATTTACCACCTTCTTATGCAACTGAGAAAAGTAAATACTATCCGGTTTTATATGTCCATGATGGTCAAAATGTATTTCATGCAGCAGAATCTTATTCCGGAGAATCCTGGAACCTGCATCAGACAGCTGAGCAATTGATCAAAGAAAATCTCATTGAAGAGCTAATAATTGTAGCTGCTGACAATATGCACGAAGAAAGATTGAGTGAATATGCTCACCAGGATGGTTTTTATAAGGGAGAAAAGGTTAAGGCTCGTGGTTTTGCTTATGAAAAGTTTTTGGTCCGCGAATTAATGCCTTTTATAGCAAAAAATTATCGGATTAAAGAGGGGCGGGCCAATACAGGTTTAATGGGTTCTTCAATGGGCGGACTGGTTACTTTTAACATTGGTTTAAGAAGAACAGATTTATTTTCAAAACTTGCAGTTATGTCCCCTTCTCTATGGTGGGGTAAAACTTCTCCCGTAGAAAAAATAAACTCCTATCAATATCAGAATCTGGATTCCAAAATCTGGCTGGATACAGGAGAGGCAGAAGGGAAGTTTATGTCTTTTAGTGAGAATGTGATTTCCAGGCTGAAAGATCTAAAAAATAATTTAAGCCTGGATTTAATATATTATCAGGTGCCGGAAGCTATTCACAGCGAAACAGCCTGGGCAGAAAGGGTTCACTGTCCCTTACTTTATTTTTACGGAAGACTGGGAAAAATTGAGAAAATTGAGTTGATTGGAGCAGAAAAAATTACTCTTAAAGATTCTAAAAAAAGAATTAATCCTGTTTTAACTTTTGATAGTACTTTTAAGATGACAGCTTTGGAGGGTGAATTCAAATCACTAAAGCCAGAGATTCTAAAAATTGATAGGAATGGGACTTTAATTCCCAAAAAGACTGGCAGAGCAAAGATTGAATTTAATTTTTCAGGATATAAGGCTCGTAAAAATATAAAAATAGTTAACAAATAAAGCCGGGATATTCCCGGCTTTTTTTGTTTTAATGTAAATTAATTTAATTCACCAGTTTAAAGCCTGGCATAGATGCAGTCTTTGATTAATTCAATGCCTTTTTCAGTAGCAAATTTTCTAATTTCTTCGCTTCTGGTTCCGGGCTGCAGCCAGACATATTTGATTCCCAGTTGATTAATTTCTTCCATGACTTTAATTCCGTGTTTGGGGTTAACCACCATATCGACAACATCAATTTGAGCATCTATTGAGCTAAGATCATTATAGCATTTTAATCCATCAACTTCTTCAACTTTGGGATTAACAGGGAAGACATTGTAGCCATTTTCTTTGAGCTTTTTTACAATTTTATAACCAAATCTATTTTTCTTAGTTGTGGCACCAACAACTGCCCAATTTTTCATCTTCATAGTTTTTTCAATTAGACTCATAATAACAGCTCCTTAAATTATAATATTTATTATTTCATGCAGGAATATTTATTATTTAAAGCAAATATAGTAATAGAAAGCTAAAATTAACTTCAATTTAAGACTTCAATTTAGATTAATAAATGAGAAGAAAGAGGAGGATAATAATGATAGATAAAAAATTAAAGGTTTCAATTATTACTGGAGCACTGCTGGGAATTATCTGTATTATTGGTGGGGGAATTAGAATGGGCTACAGCGGTAATCAACTTTATTTGTTTGCTCTCTGGTATAATAGGCTGATTATGGGTATATTAATTGGTCTAACAGGAATGAAGCCAGGAGTAAATGGGCTGCTGAAAGGTGGATTTCTGGGATTAATTGTATCCCTGGCATTTTATTTATCAACTGGATTGACTGATCTGGTTTCATTTCTAGCTGGTATTATTTATGGAGTGATCATTGTTGCAGTTGCCAGAAAATATGAATAAGTAAAAAACCGCAGTAGAAGTAATAATGATATCTAAGACTGCGGTTTTATTTATATTATATCATATTTAATTTTAATCAAATTTAAGGAACTAAAACTGTATCAATAACATGGATTACACCATTGCTGGCTTCAATATCAGTAACTACAACCTGAGAATCATTGATATAAACCATACCATTTTCTATACTAATTTTAATTTGTTCTCCCAGAAGAGTATCTACCATAGCACCATCCATTGTCAAAACATCTTCTGCCATTACTTTTCCAGATACTACATGATAGAGCAGTACATTTGCCAGCTGTTCTTTATCATTTAAAAGCCCTTCTAAAACTCCATCTGGTAAAGCTGCAAATGCTGCATCTGTTGGAGCAAAAACTGTAAATGGACCGTCACCTTTTAAAGCAGCAACTAGATCTGCTTCAATAACTGCTGTAACCAAAGTATTAAAATCATCAGCTTCAAGTGCTACATCTAAAACATCCGGTCCCCCAGAACCGTGTCCAGCTGCTAAAATTACTGGAGATAAGGAAATTAGGAAAGCCAAAACCATCATTACTGAGATAACAACAGAAACCTTTGAGTTAACAAAACTTTTTTTCATTAGAATTTCCTCCTTATATTTTGTAAAATCTATTGTACTAAACTTAATATAGCACAATTTAAATTCCGTGTCAATAGTAATCATTATTATTTTATAAATTGTATTTTAGGCTACTTTTTTCCTGAGCCTAAATTTATGGTATAATTATATTCAGAACAAAGCTTTCTATATATATTAATCCATAAATCTTAAAATAAATAATAAAAAAGAAACAACCGGAGGGATTTAAAATTAAAATAATTGATTTTGAAAAATATTTAAAAGAATATGAGCAGACTACAGGGCTTTATCCGGAAGAGTTAATGAAAATTGGAGATGAATATCATCAAAAAGAGTATCTCAGTCAAGATGAGTTATATCAGTTAGCACATTTAAATTCTACCCGGAGCTCCTATCATGTAAAAAAGAATCCAGCCAGCAGAGTAGAAAAAGTAACTGAGGCAGCCTATCAGCTCTATGATGATTTCTGCCGTCTGGCTTTATATACAAGTCTGATGGGAATTGGAATTCCTACTGCTTCAGCTATTTTAACTGCTCTGGATGCTGAAAAGCACTGTGTAATTGATACCAGAGTCTGGGCCACTCTCTACAATTTGAATTATTTTGAAAAAGAAAAAGAAAACTTTAAAGCAGATGATTATCTTAAAATCATTGAAATTGTGAGAAGTATGGCAGCTGAATCAGATTTTTCAACTGCAGAAATCGGTTATGCTTTATTTGCCTATGATGTGGTTCACCGCGAAGGTAATTTACATTAATCTTTAATAATCAAACAATTTAAACATAGTTAAAAATTATTCGGTATATAATATTCAAAAATTTTAGGGGGATTTTATGAATAAAGCAATGCTCTGCACCGTGAAAAGAAATAAGGAAGAGAAAAAGATTCTGATCATTAAAAATAAAATAGATACAGAAGCTCATAACTTAGAGGTTGATTATCAGCTTGAGGATACTGATCCTAATGTTCAGCATCTGATAAGTTCTCAGGCAGGTCAAAAATTAAAAGTAGAGTTTTTAGAAGGGGAAGAAAGCTGGGTATTAAAGAGCAAAAAGATGTTTATTTCAAATTTTGATTATGCTTATGATTTATCAAGTTTAGATGCTTTTATTGATTCTTTAATAAAATTTAAGATAAATGACAGAGAAATAGATCTAGAGATAATTGAAATGTTAAAAAATGATATTTTATCTGCAGCTGATTTCTGGGAAAATGAGAATATTGATCAGGATTTAACGGCAGAACTGATTTTGAAATACTGGGGTTTAGAAGCTGTTCAATCTTATCCTGAAAATTACTATTACAAAAAACTAATGCAGTTTGCTGATAATAAAATTGAAGTTATTGATCAGAAAATTGCTGATATCTGGTTTGAAATTCCACCAGCAGTTAGAGCAGAAATAAATAAGCTTATTAAAGCAGAAAAAATTACTTTTAAAAATTACCTGATTTATCTGCAGACAAGAGATGATTATATTTTAAATGACTTACTGTTGAATTTTATTAAAGAAACAGCGGAAGAATCTCAGGCAAGCGTCAATAATTTATTTGAAAAGTTTCACTATCAGTTAATCGATAAATTAACAAAACATGCCCTGGAAAAGGATAAAAAAATTAATTTGAAGCCTGTAATTCCACATGCTGACAGTCAGAGAAATAAGCTTGAATTAAGGCCAGAACTTAAAATGATGGATTATTCGTTAATAGAAATTTTTAATCATTATTCAATTACAATAGATTTTGAAAGCTTAAAACTTTTTTCAAACGATACTATCGCATCTTTAGCAGATTATATAAAGATTCTGGCTGTCCATTTAGATTATCTAAATCAGATGCGAGAAAAACTTAAATGTGACAGTTGTGGTCAGATGCTGGAATATAATTTAGATTATTCTCAGGAAACTGCTGTTTATAAGGTAGAATCAGCTTACTGTGATAATTCAGGCTGTGAAAAATTTAAAGATGAAATTAAATTTTAGTTAATGAGCAGAATAGTTTCAATTTATCTAAAATGCCAAGAAAACTCTATCCAAGCTATGCATCAGCTGCTAATGAAAAGATGAATCAAATTGAGGAGGAAGAGAATGAGTTTAAAAATAATACATACAGGTGATGTTCACCTGGGAATGAAATTTAATCAGTATCCCCAGATCAGCACTGAGCTGGAAAAAGCGCGCTATCAGGCACTGGAAAATGTAGTTAAAGAAGGAAATAAGAGAAATGCTAATTTGCTTGTCATAGCCGGTGATCTTTTCGATAGAGCTAGAATTGAGAAAGTAAATCTTAAAAAAACAATTGATATTCTGGATAAATTTGCTGGTGATGCTGTTCTTATTTTGCCGGGAAACCATGATTACAGCGACGGTGTCAGCACTCTCTGGAATCAATTTAAAAAAGAAATTAAAGGTAGAATGCTGGTTTTAGATCAGGAGAAAATATATAATTTAAATGATTTTGGAATCTCAGCTGCAGTTTATCCTGCTCCCTGTGATCAAAAACTCTCCAGTGAAAACAAACTGGATTGGATAAAAAATCTGGCTGAAAAGTCTGAAGTAAAATATAATCTGCTGCTTGCTCATGGAGCACTGGCCGGTTTTTCTCCTGACTTAAATGATGACTATTTTAAGATGACTAAAGAAGAGTTATTAAGTTTGAATCTGGATCTTTATCTTTTAGGACACTCACATCTTCCCTATCCAGAACAGAAAATTGTACAGCTGCAAAAAATCTTTAATAATGGGACTCCCGAACCTGATGGAATGGACTGTAAACACCCAGGTTATGCCTGGTATATAGAGTTAAATGAAGAAAAAGAAGTTGAGGCTGAGCGGATAGAAACTGGTAATTATCATTTTTCTGATTTAGAAAAGAAAATTAATTCTCGGTCAGAGCTGGAGAATTTAGTCAAAGAGATTCTTAATTCTGAACCGATAAATAAAATTTTAAGATTAAAGCTTAAAGGAGAACTTCCCCGGGAAGATTTCGAAGCTAAGGATAAATATCTGGCAGAGTTGAGGGATAACTGTTTTTACACTAAAATAGATCAGAGCGGATTAAATATCAAAATTGATCAGGATTTAATTGCAGAGGAGTTTGCCGTAAACTCTTTTCCCTATCAGCTTTTGAGCGAACTTGAAGACAATAATCAGGCTCTGCATTTAGCCTATAAAATGCTGAAGGAGGTACAAAATTGAAAATTAAAAGCTTCAGTACTGAAGTTTTTGCAGGTATCAATAATAGAAATTATCAATTTGAGGATGGTTTAAATATACTTCTCGGTGATAATGAGGCAGGAAAAAGCACTGTGATTAATGCTATTTATGCTTCTTTATTTGTCAGTCCTCAGCTTAAATTAAATACAAGCGAAGGTAAAGAATTTAAAGCAAAATTCCTACCATATCCTGATGGAGATTATGCTGAGGCAGAAGTTAAATTTAAGGCAGCAAACTCAGAATATCGATTTTATAAAAAATGGAGCAACAGTAATTATGGCGGTTTTTTGGAGCTTGATGACGGACGCCGGTTAGAAAAACCCAAAAAAATTGCAGAATATAAAAAAGAAATTTTCCCCTATGGTAAAAGCACCTATAATAATATAGTTTTCAGCAGTCAGCAGGATATTAAATCAACTTTAAAAAGAATTAATGCTGAAGAAAATCCGGAATTGATTGATACAATTAATTCATTTTTGCGCAGAGCAGTAATGGAACTAGATGGTATTTCTATAGATCAATTCCGCAGCAAACTGGAAAATGAGCTGGAGGAGTTGACGAAAAAATGGGATCTAAAAACTGATGCTGTTAGCAACAGCAGCCGTGGAGTTAATAATCCATATAAAGTAGGAACAGGAAAAATTTATGATAGTTATATCGCTAAGGAAAAGTTAAGAAGCAGGCTCAAACAAAATAAAATTAATGAAAGAAAGTATGAAGAACTGGGACTTGAAATTAAAGAATTAAAAGAAAAAGAGCAGAAATTAGTTGCTAAGATTAAGGATCTTTCAGAAATTGAGGCTGAAATAAATCAGCGGGCAGCAGTTGAATTAGAAATAGAAAATCTGACCGAACGAAGAACTAAACTCTCTCAAACTGCTGAAAAATGGCCTAATTTAGAGGCTGAACTAAAAGAATTAAAAATCAAACAGGAATCAGCGAAAGAAAATTTAGAAAAATTAAGAGCAGAACTTAAAAGAGCAGAAAAGCTAAAACGTCAGAGTGATATTAAAGCAAGACTGGATCAGATCAAAGCAGCAAAAATGAAACTGGAAGAACTGCAGAGTCTGAAGTCTAAAACTAAAGTCAGCTCTGAACAGCTAGAAAAGCTGGAAAGATATAAAAATAAAATTGTTGAGACAAAGGCCAGCCTGAAAGCTGCAAAGTTAAAAGCAAAACTTAATTTTTCTGCAGCCGGATCTATTAAAGTTTTAACAGGTGTTGAGGGTGAAAAAAATATTTCTGCAGGGGAAGTTATCGAAGCAGATGGCTATTTAAGAATTAAAACGGAAGAACTGGATTTAGAAATCGAATCAGCAGAAATTGATTTTAAAAGCCTAAAAGCAGAATTTGAGCAAAATCAGCAGCAGTTTAAAGAATTAAAAGCCAAAATGGAGGTTGAAGATCTTAGTCAGGCCAGAAAAAAACTGCAGGAACTAACTGAAGTTAAAAGAAAAATGGAATTTAAAAAGGATAAAATTACTGAACTTCTAGCAGGAGAAAATTTAGAAGAACTGGAGTCTGAATTATCTGAGCTTGATGAGCTGGACTCTGCTCGCGAAGAGAAAAAGATTAGAGAGGAAATTGAAACTTTAAACTCTAAAATATCTGAGTTAAATACAGAAATAAAAATTAGAGAAAATAAAATAGAAGAGTTTAAGGAAGATTATAAGTCAATTACTGATTTAAAATCACTTTTGACAGCAAAAAAAGAAAGAATAGAACTTCTAAAAGAAAAACTGAGTCAGCTTGCCTCATTACCAGCTAAATACAGCAGCTCTAATGAATTTATTGATGATCTTAAAAGAAAAAGAGAAGATCGAGAAGAGCTTAATCAGGAATTAAGAGAGAAGTTAGAACAGCACAAAGAATTAGAAAATTTACTGCCACAAGCTTCTAGTAAGGAGATGGCAGCTGAACTCAAAGAGATTGAAGAAGAGTTTAGTAGTTTAAAGAAAAAAGCTGAAAATTTACTAGAAATCAAAAAAGTTTTTGAAAGCAAATTAGAAGAGATGGATAAAAATTCATTTAAGCCGCTGGTAAATTCTTTTAGCAAAAACCTGCAGCTTTTAACAGCTGGAAAATATAAAGCCGGATTTATTGATCATAATTTTTCAGTTAAGTTAAAGTCTGAAGAAAAACAGGAACTACCGGGTAAATTAGATTTGCTTTCCTATGGAACTTATGATGCAGCTGCACTCGCTTTGAGATTTGCTATTTTTGATAATCTATTCAGTGATTATGGTGGTTTTATTATCCTGGATGACTGTCTGGTTAATTTTGATCCTGAGCGCAGAAAAAATGCGGTAAAATTAATTAAGGAATATCAGAAAAAATATCAAATTATCTATACTACCTGTGATCCGGAAAGAGCAGCTGAGTTTGAGGCAAATATTATAAATATATAGCCCCTAATAGAAAAAACTGCCTGATATAACTAAGCAGGCAGTTTAGAATACTTATAAAAATAAAGCTTCAAGATAAATAAAAATTAAATGGCAAAAAAATTACAAGGTTCTGACGAATCTTCTTCGATCTCCTGAATATAGTTTGTCTTTTTACTTTTCTTATTCTTTCTTCCTATTTTAGATTTAGTCCTCCATTACTATCTTTGATTTGCTTAAAGATTATTATTAAAGAAGGCTATCCCTTAATAATTTCTTTTTACTTACCATTAATAGTAATTTCTTCAGAATTGATCTCAACTAACTCTCATCAATCCGATCAATTGAACTTCCTGTTAGACTTCTTCTAAATCTAAAATAATTTTACTTGAATAAGAATTTCAAAACACCACTTGTAAACATTTAATCTTAGGACTTCCTCAGAACCTTGTATACTTATTATAGCGCTATTATAACTAAAAGGCAAAGTCGAAAAATGTCGATTAAGCGAGAATATGGTTTAATATCTTCCATTTTTAAACAGATGCTAATTATATCATCAATTTTCAGAATATAATTTTTATTAAAAATATAATCTCTGTAACTCAGATTATTTACACAATTATTAATTACTGTTAAAATTATTATATAATTAGTTAGCTTGACTCTTAGATCAAACATATTCTAAATAAAAGATAAGGAGAATTTGAATGAATTCAATTAAGTTGATTGAAAAATTGTCAAATGCAAATGGAATTTCTGGTTTTGAAGATGAAGTTTTATCTGTTGTCAGAGATAAAATCGCTAATAAATTAGATATCAAGGAAGATTCGATGCACAATCTTTATTTATATTCTAAAAATTATGATCCCCAAAAGCCTGTTTTGATGCTTGATAGTCATTCTGATGAAGTTGGTTTTATGGTTAAATCAATAAATAAAAATGGAACTTTAAAATTTATCACAATTGGGGGCTGGTCTCCTCAGAATGTTCCTGCTCATAAAGTGAGGATAAGAAATAGTGAAGGAAAATATATAAAAGGTGTTGTTGCTTCTAAGCCACCTCATTTTATGGATGATGATGAAAAAGATAAATTAATTAAGGTTAAGCAAATGATTATAGATGTTGGTTCAAGATCTAAAAAAGAAACCATAGAAAAATATAAAATAGAGGCTGGAGCTCCAATTATTCCGGATGTAAAATTTGAATATGATGAGTCAAATAATATTATGATGGGCAAGGCCTTTGATAATCGTCTTGGAACAGCTCTGGTAATTGAGCTAATGTTAAATTTAGATGATCAAAATCTTGAATTTAATCTTGTGGGCAGCCTTTCGGCTCAGGAAGAAGTTGGGACCAGAGGTGCAGAGGTAACTGCCAGAAAAGTAAAACCCGATCTGGCTATTGCCTTTGAGGGTACTCCAGCAGATGATAGTTTTAGAGATGAATATGATGCTCAATCAGTTCTAAATGAAGGTGGTCAGATCAGGCATTGCGATATCTCAATTATTGCTAATCCCCGTTTTGTCAGTTTTGCCAGAAAGATTGCAAAGGAAAACAGGATCCCTTTTCAGGATGCAGTTCGTATCGGTGGGGGTAATGATGGTGCTAAAATTTTATTGAGCAATTATTCAGTTCCAACTATAGTAATTGGAGTACCGGTCCGTTATGCTCACACTCATTATGGTATTTCTTCTTTTGAGGATTATCAAAATACATTAAATTGGGCAGAAAAAATAATTGAAAATTTAAATTTAGAAATAATATCTGATTTTTAATTTTTATTTAGATTTTACTGGCAGTTAAAGAAAGTATAGAAGTAATTGAGGTTTTAAAACCATTATATAATTTTAAATCAAGTTAAATTTATAAAGGGAGGAATTATAGTGAAAACAATTGGTCTAATTGGCGGAATGAGCTGGGAATCGACAGTTGATTATTATAAAATTTTAAATAGAGAGATTAAAAAGAAGCTTGGAGAGCCTCATTCGGCAGAAATTATTATGTATTCTGTTGATTTTGCAGATATAGAAAAAATGCAGTCAGCAGGTGAATGGGACAAATTAAGTAAAAAAATGACTAATATTGCTCAAAAATTAGAAAAGGCAGGGGCAGATATGCTTTTAATCTGTGCTAATACAATGCATCAGATGGCAGACGAAGTCCAGCAGAAAATTAATATTCCTCTGCTGCATATTGCTGACGCTGCTGCTGAAAAGATTGAGAGCGGTGGTTATAAAAATGTTGGGCTGCTGGGGACTAAGTATACTATGGAAGGCAGTTTTTATAAAAACAGAATTAATGAAAATTATAATATTGATGTCATCATACCTGAAGTAGAAGAGCGAGACTATATTCATCAGGTTATTTATCAAGAGCTTGTTTCTGGAATTTTAAAAGATGACTCTCGGGATAATTTTAAAGAGATAATCGATAATTTAAAAGAAAAGGGAGCAGAAGGGATTATCTTAGGCTGTACAGAAATACCTTTATTAATTAAAGACAAAGATAGCAGTCTGCCAATTTTCAATACAACTGAATTACATGCTAAAAAGGCAGTTGAAATTGCTTTGTCCTGATTCAATTTAAACCGATTATTATAGATTACTTTAAAAATGCTATTTAAATATTAACAATAAGCAATTTAAGAGGTGATATTGATGTCTGCAAATAAATTAATCGCAAGAGCAATGGAATATTCTGCTCAGCATCATCGTGGTGGAACTCGTAAAGGCGGGGATATTCCTTATATTGTTCATCCCTTTGAAGTGGCAATGATTTTAAAAGAAAATTCTTTTGAGGATAAGGTGGTTGCAGCTGGTTTACTGCACGATCTTTTAGAAGATACAGAAGTGTCAAAAACTGATTTAAAAGAAAAGTTTGGTCAAGAAATTCTTGAACTTGTTTTATCAGCCTCCGAAAAGTTAAAAGGGAGAGAAGAGAGAAGCTGGGATAAAAGAAAAAATCAGACTATTTATTATCTTCAGGAGGAAGCATTATTTATTAATAAAGCTATCGCCTGTGCTGATAAGTTGAGCAATGCCCGCAGTATTTTAAGAGATATCGAAAAAAATCATGATGATTTTTGGCAGCGTTTTAGTGCTCCAAAAAGTAAACAGCAGTGGTATTATGAGTCTTTAGTAGAAAGTTTAAAGGAGCTGGAAGGCTTAAAAATGTATGCAGAGCTGAAAGAGGTAGTAGCTGAAATCTTTAAATAAATGATTAGAGGAGCAGTTGATTTAATAAAAAACCCGGTTTATAAAACTCAACTAAATAATAGAAGAGTATTAAACCAGGTTTAAAATATTTCTACATATAAAGCAGATAGACCAGAAGACCATGAGTAGCAGCAATAATTACTGTAATAAAAGCAAATATCTTATGCAGTTTTAAATTTAATCTGGGATTTAGATTAAATACTTTTCTAAAAAATCTGATTCCCAGTAGGAATGTTATTAGAAGTGATGTTAGAGCACTAATTCCCAGTGGAATAATCCATTGACCCATATTGACCTCCTTTAATACAACTTATTATAAAAGTTTATTCAACAGTAATTTCTTGTTCTCTGCTGCCAAACTTATTGCATTCCGCAGTTAAACTAATGGTATCTCCAGATTTTGCTCCTGGGATCATATAGTGTAAATACTGAACATCATTATCTGTCTGCATTATAAAAAGTTGTTCAATATGCTGATTGTTATTTAAACGGACTTTGACATTATTGATAAAGTGGTCACTGTTATCATCAGAATTGTGAGGTATTGTAACTTCCAGCATGTTATTTTCAGTATTAAAAGACATTTCAATTTCTCCAGGTGGATGAGCATAGACACTAAGACTTAAACTGAGAATCAGAACGAAAGTAAAAAGCAAAACTTTTTTCATAATTATTAACCCCTTTCTGATTTTAAAATAACTTATATTAATATAATTTAACATAAAGGTGATTATTCCTGCCTGCTGAAATTTTTTATTTGAAAAAACTGTAAAATGTTAACGAATCTCAGTATTAATCAATAAGTAGCTAAGTAGCTTGATAAAATAATTATGTTATTATAAATTTTCTTAATTAAAAGCAGGGATTTTCTTTTTTAAAAAGGATTTTCATTATAAATGCGGAATTATAAATAAGTACTGTATTTTAAAATTATTTCCTGTCTGAAAGAGCTTGGGCAAAGTCTCAGCTAATAAATTTTAAGAGGTATTCTAAATTAAAGGAGGGTTTTAAGTGTGGAGTAGAGCTGAATTAAAAGATAAGGCAAAAGGAAAGTTAAAAGGTTTTTACTGGCAGGCTTTTTTAGTTAGTTTAATACTTGTCATAACAGGTGGCAGCCATAACCGACTTGATCTAAGTAGTTCTGGCAGCAGTACAGGAACTTCTAATGGCGGAGGCGAATTTGTCTTAGAAATAGCTTTTATTGTTTTTCTGGGAATTCTGATTTTCTTTGCTCTCAGAATTTTCCTGGGGTATATTCTGGAAGTTGGAGGCAGAAAATATTTTATTGAGTTGAGCCGAGGAAGTTCTGAAATATCCTACCTTCTTAAATATTTTGATAAAAGATACTACAAAAATATCATTACAGCACTGCTCTTTAGGGGGATTTATATCCTGCTCTGGTCACTGCTTTTAATTATTCCGGGAATTATTAAAATGTATGAGTATCGCTTTGTTCCCTATATTCTGGCAGAACAACCGGATTTAAATCATAATCGTGTTTTAAAACTCAGCCGGGAGATGACAGCCGGTCAGAAAATGGATATTTTCATACTTGATCTTTCTTTTTTAGGCTGGTTTTTCCTCGGGGCCTTATTTTTTGGAATCGGTATTTTATTTGTGCAGCCATATTATGATACAGTTAATGTAGAACTTTATCAAAAATTGAAAGCTAAAGCTCAAAGCTAATAATTTAATTGATTTAATCATTATTAGTAGCTCTATGATGCAGTTAATTGGGGGAATAGCTATGACCAGTAGAAAAAAAATAAATCAGGCAGTTAAATGGTATAAAAAAAAGAAACATAATTATGTAGATCTAAGAGCAGAAGTTGAAGAGATTTTAAGAGAGGCTTTAAATGAAAATGAAATAGTTTTTCATAGTATAGAAAGTAGAGTTAAATCAGTTGATAGTTTTAAAGAAAAGGCAGCTCGTGATAAATATACTGATCCAGTTAATGAAATAACTGATTTGACTGGAATTAGAATTATCACCCTCTTTGAAAAAGAAATTCATCAAATTAGTGATATTATAAAGGAATTATTTAAGATTGATTATGAACGCAGTGAAGATAAATCTGATCTGCTAGATGCGGATAAAATGGGCTATAAATCTATCCACTATATTGCAGAGCTGAGTAGAGATAAAATTACTGCAACAGAACTTGAAAGTTTTTTAGGTTTAAAATTTGAAATTCAAATTCGCAGTATACTTCAGCATGCCTGGGCAGAGATTGAGCATGATAGAAACTATAAATTTCAGGGACATCTTCCCAAACGCTTACAGCGTCGCTTTTATGCATTAGCCGGGATGCTGGAAATAGCTGATCGAGAATTTAATACACTTGCGGAAGAGGTTGAAAAATATCGTCAAAAAAATGATTAATCATCAAAAAACATTTCAAGAAAGAGGTAAACTAAATGTATAGAAAAATAAAGAGTTATTTTGAAGGCAGAGAAACTCAGGATGGTGCTGGAGTTAAGCTCAGACGCTGTTTTGGCTATCACCAAATTCCTGATTTTGATCCTTTTTTAATGATGGATTTTTTTGATTCCACTAATCCAGATGATTACAGCAGGGGGTTTCCCTGGCATCCCCACCGCGGTATTGAAACTGTAACCTATCTGATTAAAGGAGAAATTGAGCACGGTGACAGTATTGGTAATAGTGGTGTAATTAGAGATGGACAGTGTCAGTGGATGACAGCTGGTTCGGGTATTCTACATCAGGAACTGCCTCAGCCGTCTCCAGAGATGTTCGGGGTTCAGGTCTGGTTAAATCTGGCTGCTGATAATAAAATGACCGAGCCGCAGTATGGAGATATTACAGCAGATATGATTCCGGTTTATAAAGATCAGACTAAAAAAGTCAACATTATAGCTGGAGAATATGAAGGCTTGAGTGGTGAAATCCAGAGATTTGATACTAAACCAACATTTTTTGATGTGGAGTTGGAGTCTGAAAGCGAATTTATTTTTGAACTGCCGGCAGAATTCAATGCTTATGCTTTTTTAATTAGAGGTCAGGCGAATTTTGATCCTGAAATGGAAGATTTAAAAGATTATCCGCAGGGAGTATTATATGAAAATGGAGAAAAGATTAAGGTTAAGACAAAAGAACAATCAGCCCGATTTTTATTGCTGGCAGGTAAAAAATTAGAAGAACCAGTCGCCTGGGGTGGTCCAATTGTAATGAATACAAGAGAAGAACTTGCAGTTGCTTCCCGTGAGTTGGATAATGGGACCTTTATTAAAAATAAAAACGAAAAAAATATTGAACAGGTAAATAAATTTTATCAGGAAGATTAACCATCAAAAAAGCAGGTAATCACCTGCTTTTTTAGATAAAATTTATTAATTGTAATGGGTGTAAGATTAACTTTATTTAGCTTCGTCGATTTCTTCAATTTTAGCATCAGCAGCATTTTTTTTGACTGATTGAATTCCGTGCAGACAGTTTTCTTTAGTTTTATAAGGCTGACCGGTAGCAATTATTTGTCCATTAGAAGCTTTAAGTCTAAATCTGTAACCACCTTTTTTATCCTGATAGACTTCAAATTTACCTGGCATTAAAATTACCCCCTTTTTAATAAGTTTCTTGATATATTAATTATAATACTCAAAACTAGAAAAAATATCTAAAAGTGCAAAAAAGACTTTTAGTTTCTTGATTTGAGCGAAAGGAATGATATTTTTTATGACTAAAAAAGTAGTTTTAATTACTGGAGCTTCAAGTGGTATTGGCCGGGCTGCAGCGGAAAAGTTTCTTAAACAGGGTTATACTGTTTATGGAGCTGCCCGGACTGAATCTGATTTGAAGTATTTAAATAATTATCCAGATGGACATTATCAAATTATGGACATTACAGAAGCTAATGAGAGAGAAGCCTGTGTTAAAAAGATATTAAAAAAAGAAAATAAAATCGATATTTTAGTAAATAATGCTGGCTATGGGGCATATGGTGCTGTAGAAGAGGTACCGCTGGAGGAGGTCAAAAGGCAGTTTGAAGTTAATTTATTTGGATTATCTGAACTAACAAAATTAGTAATTCCTGGAATGAGAGAAAATAATTCAGGCAAAATTATTAACATTTCATCAATTGCTGGTAAAATCTGGACACCACTTGGCGGCTGGTACCATGCCAGTAAATTTGCTTTAGAGGGTTTAAGTGACTGCCTTAGAAATGAGTTAAGAGAATTTGGAATAGATGTAATTTTGATTGAACCGGGAGCAATTGAGACTAACTGGGCAGACACTGCTGGCAAAAACTTAATGAAAAATTCTGGCGAGGGAGTATATCAAAAGCAGGCCCAGAAAAAAGCAGCTAAATATGAAGAGATGTATGGAGAGGGAGGAATGGCTGTCGGGCCTGAGGTGGTTGCCGAATCAATTCTTAAAGCAGCAGAAAGCTCTCATCCTAAGGCTAGATATGCAGTTCCGACCCATGCAAAGTTAATTATATTTTTCCGCTGGCTGCTGCCTGACAGCATCTATGATTATTTTACCAATAAATTTTTTTGATAATTCTTTCATAAATGATATAATAGATAAGTGAGATAATTTAGAGAAGGAGCTGTTTTTATGGACGAAGACAATATTCAGAGACTTGAGTATGACGGAAAAGAAATTATTTTAATTCCTACTGCTCATATTTCCAAAAAAAGTGCAGAACAGGTTAAAGAGGTAATTGAAACAGAAGAACCTGATAGTGTATGTGTGGAGCTGGATCAAGAAAGATATGATTCTATTAATGATGAAGATAAGTGGAGTGAAATGAACATTTTCCAGGTGATCAAGCAGAAAAAATCGCTATTATTATTAGTTAATTTAATTATAAGTTCTTTTCAGAGCCGGATGGCCGAAAAGCTGGGAATCAATGCCGGTGAAGAAATGAGGCAGGGTATTCAGTCTGCTAAAGATATTGGGGCAGAACTGGTGCTTGCTGATCGAAACATTCAAATAACATTTAAGCGGGTCTGGCGGGGCCTTGGACTCTGGGAAAAATCAAAATTGATCTTCCAGATTATTTCGATGCTCTTTGTAGATGAAGAGATCACAGAGGAAGAAATGGATGAATTAAAAAATGGAGATGCCTTAAATATGATGCTGGAAGAGATGGGTAAATCTTTTCCCGGGATTAAAAAGCATCTGCTGGATGAGCGTGATCAATTTTTAGCCAATAAGATAAAAAATGCGCCTGGTGATAAGATTGTTGCTGTTTTAGGTGCAGCCCATGTACCTGGTGTTAAAAAGGAAATTTATAAAGAACAAAATTTAAGTAAAATTACTATGCTGCCTCCAAAACCCAAATGGGGGAAAATATTTTCTTGGGGAATTCCGGCTGTAATTTTGGTGATTATCATTTCAAGTTTTATCAATAATATCAGTACCGGAATTGAGGTTACTAAGACCTGGATTATCTGGAATGGTTCTTTATCAGCCTTAGGTGTGCTTTTAGGTAGGGGCCATATTCTGACTATCCTGACAGCCTTTGTAGTGGCACCTTTAAGTTCTTTAAATCCTGCTCTGGCAGCCGGCTGGTTTGCTGGTCTGGCAGAGGCCTATCTCAAAAAACCACAGGTTAAGGATTTTCAAAAACTATCTCAGGGAATTTCGATTAAAGAAATTTATACAAATAAGGTGACTCATATTCTTTTAATAGTTATCTTAGCTAACTTAGGTAGTGTAATTGGGACTGCTGTTGGTGGGGCCAGTGTAATTAGGACTTTTTTAGAATTTTTTAGCTTTTAAGCTGAACTTTAAGCTTAAAAAAATATATAATATATTAAAGACTCTTCTCAACTACGAGAAGAGTCTTTGTCTTTTAATGGGCTTTATCATTAAAATGCCGCAGTTTTTATTTCCTGCGGCATTTAATTAAATATATATTTAATTTTTATTTATTTAATCTAATTAGTTTTGATCAACTTAGGGAACTAAAACAGCATCGATTACATGGATGACACCATTGCTTGTTTCAATATCTGTTGTTGTAACCTGAGCATCATTGATATAAACCATACCATCTTCGATTGTGATCTCAATTTCTGCTCCAGATACTGTTTCTACCATTGCACCGTCCATAGTTAAAACATCTTCCGCCATTACTTTACCAGAAACTACATGGTATAAGAGTACATTTGTCAGCTGTTCTTTATCTGCTAATAAGCTGTCTAAAGTACCTTCAGGTAGAGCTGCAAAAGCTGCATCTGTTGGTGCAAAAACTGTAAATGGACCTTCACCTTTAAGTGTAGATATTAATTCTGCTTCAGTTAATGCAGTTGCCAGAGTATTAAAGTCATCAGCTGCTAAAGCTGTATCTATGATATCCATCTCACTACCACCATGTCCTTCAGCCAAAACCATTACATTAAGAGAAAAAACCAGAGCCAAAGTAACCAATAAAGTCACCATCATTTTTCTGGAACCAGCTAAACTTTTTTTCATTTTTATTTCCTCCTTAATTTAATTTGACACAATTTTATTTTACTAAATACAATATAGCACAATAAAAAATCTTTGTCAATAGTAATGATAATTATTTTCAAAAACTGTATCACCGATTACATTATATCAGCTATATCTATAAATTTTCTCTAAAGGACTCAATAAATTTTCTCAAAAAGTCGACAAGTTAATCACTCCTTGATATAATGTTTAATAATAGAGAAGTTAGAAGAAGCAATATAAGAATACAGGAGGTTATAATTTTGCTGAAAATAGGAATTTTAGGATTAGGGACAGTTGGTAGTGGAGTAGTTAAGATTTTGGAGAAGAATGCTGAAAATATAAAAAATAAGGTTGGAACTGAGGTTAGAATAGAAAAAATCCTGGTAAATAACCTGGAAAAAGAAAGAGATATTGAAATTAAACGGGAGTTATTAACTGATAAGGTTGAAGATATCATTAATAACCCTGATATAGATATTGTGGTTGAATTAATCGGTGGTGAGCAGCCAGCCTATGATTACATAATAAGAGCTATTGAAAATGGAAAAAGTATTGTGACTGC